>OGYN01000762.1_pt1 | contig 28264 bp, 28 predicted proteins | sample 1576551 | NCBI WGS metagenome assembly OGYN01 (sample SAMEA3541589, study PRJEB24748) | human gut metagenome | biome: human gut; feature: human-associated habitat; material: faeces | place: China | collected 2012 | reverse complement strand
TTTGGTGTTCTCTTTCATTTTTATTTCCCGTTTTTCCTACAAAAACTTTACGCTATCCTGTACGCTCCGTATCATTTTCAAAGACCTTGTTCATAAAAATATCATCCATTAAAGTTAACTTGGCAATGGATTCTCTGGTATCCTCTCTCAGATTTACCATTCGTTCAACCCCCTTCAAAAAAACGCCTTATGTACTACTAAATAATACATAAGGCGTTCGTGACGCTGCACCGGCCTGCTCCAGGCAGGTGTGCAAAATCTTATGAGATTATATTATCAGAAAATTGCATAAATATCAAGAATGATTTGAAAATTCGGTAATTGTGTTTGAGAAGTAAGGCGTTCTACCGCAGTTTGGTAGAACGCCTTTGGTGTTGGTAGGTGTGACTCTTATACGCTCGATAAACTCATGCTAATACAGACTAAAAGACGATTTAAAACTGCATTAGTCCATTACTTGTGGTTGGGTCGACCTAGTCCAATTTTTGTGCTCTATTAAGGCCTGGTACATTTTGTGGTTTCGCTAGTACATTCTTGTGCTCGAGCTAGTCCAAATCTGTGGGTCAACCTAGTACAGCTTTTGTGGTCGTAGGCAAAAATTCCCTGTTCAACAATAAGCAAGAGTGCCTTGTACAGACTAAAATTTCTGCACAAGCCACATCTAAACAAATAAATCCTCCTTCGTTAAAATAGTAATGCCTATATTACTAAGACGAAGGAGGATTTTTTATCTATGCGTCAGTTTATCACAAATATGCTTAACATTCAAGAAGATAAGATTGAGGAACTACAAACCATTGTGCATTCCGACGGCTCAATCATTATTAATCTTAAGCTAAATGTCACCTCTAAGATTTGTCCATTCTGTTCCAGACCTGTAAAATTCATGGTTACTACCCAAGAACTCTTACACACTCTACACTGGTCAACCGTAAATGCAGCATTGTTTATCGCCAAAGAAGATTCATCTGCCCAAAATGTTCTTATTCTTTTAACGAACATAATCCCTTTACTAAAGCCAATGACGGACTAACTCACGAAACCAAAATTAATATTTTGAAAGATTTAAAGCATCCAGAAGACACTTATACCAGTGTTGCTGAACGATACCATGTTTCCAAAGCTACTGTTCTAAGATTATTTGACAAACACGTAGATATTATGCGTAAGCCTTTACCAATGGTATTATCCATAGATGAGCACTATTTCCCTGAATCTGATATGGATTCGCTTTACTGCTTCCTGCTCATGAATTTTATCACAGGTGAAGTAATAGATGTACTTCCTACACGCAGAAAGCATTCCCCATGCTCGTCAGCTCGTATCTTCTGGTCCGTATGGAAGGCAGAATTGAAAAGCTGAGTGCCAATATCGACACCCTAACCCGTGTGCTGCAGGAAAGACTTGTGATGCAATTTCCATATGCACAGCAGTAAATAGTATATACAAGCAAAAATATACTAAAGACTAATCATATGGCACAGGGGCTGTCGTACACAAGGTACGGCAGCCTCTTATTCATTGAAAAACTAAAACCGCCCCCAAACCTAGTCTGGGAGCGGTCCTTTTTGTGGTAATCCCGGCCACGCGTACCCGCAAGGGTGAAATCGAACTGGCGACTTTTCCTCTCGGGTAAGCATGTACGGCAATCTTATTCATTTGGTGATCCCGGCCAGAATCGAACTGGCGACCTACCGCTTAGGAGTTCGATAAATCAGTCCTTATCCTTATATAACCTCATCACCCTTAAACAGCTGAAAGCCTTGATATAACTGCGTTTCCGAAGTTTAAAGGCAGCGATAAATCGTCAGATAAATTACTGCTCATAGCCTTTAATCTCAGGTAATTTTTCAAAATAAGGTGCGGATAAGGTGTCAAACACCTTATTCACAGCAATCTTTCTATCAACTTATACACACTCAGTAACGTGATTAATTAAGTGAGCAACTTCATTATACAATCTATCACCAAATAATTTTTCTATACTTTTATCCTGTTGCTATTGCTTTCTACAAACGCAAACGCTTCCGGCACCTTAGTTGTCCAAAGTCGTTCCGTTTTCAATCCATGCCTTTCCAGCATTGCCCTACAATCCTTTACTTTCAATTTGCAGAAGTCGGTTTTAAAATTACGAACCCCATTACTTCGCGTTAAATCAACAACATTTTGTACATCTGTACAGCGTACTAATTCATCTTCTAAATTAAGTACCTGCGGCAGATACACTATATACAGCCTACCGCAATATTTACGCAAACGTTCAAGGTTCTTTTTCAAATTAGTGGTTTGCTCTACATCCGTGTCAAATACTAGGACTATAGTTGTTCCACATTGAATAGATAGCAGCTGAGATTTAGGAATTAAGTTTTGGACAACATTATATACCTTAATCTTACCCGGAATTAATTTAGCTGGATTCTCTTTTAATGCAGCTACTAGTTGTTGCTCACAAGGGCCTTCCACATAATAGATACACTTATTGTTCATTTGCCCACCCCATTTCCAGCTCATCTAAGAGTGAATCCTGCGGCAGCGAAGCAAATATATCATTTTCTACAGCATTTCGTATAGAATCAGTATTACGCTTTAATACCTCCGAAGCAGAAATAGCTGACACATTATAAATACCATCTTCCTGTTGTTTTCTCAAAAATATATAGCTATGCTTAGGAAGATTCAAATCCAGCATATCTGTATTATGCGTGGTAAAAATCAACTGCTCATTATTACCAAGCCTATCCAGCATAATACCAAAAATTCTTTTTTCAATATCGCTCTGAATATAAGAAAAATGTTCGTCGCAATAATAGAAAGTACTCTCCCTTGCAATAATAGCTGCAAGAAACATTGCTACATCAATTCCATCTGCTGTTCCGCTAGAAAGAACCTCTCGATTCAGAAGCCTTCCCTCCTGAATAATGATTTCCGTGCCTCCACGACGAATAATAAATGTATCCTTCAAATCCTTCGATATTCTTACATCTTGAAGCGTTGGGTCAAGCGTTCCAATTACCGCACGAAGTGTTTTGAGCAAAATAGCCTTATTAGCTCCCGTAAGCTTCAAGGTTTTCTCAATCTCTGGATAGGCAAATCTATAACGAATATCCCCAACCAGTTTTTTCAGTGAAGCAGGCGTTTTCGTTGCTTCTGCTGTACGATCTTTCAATTTGCTGACGCACTTTTCATAAGAATCATACGTACCAATTTCAGCATCCTTATATTGAATATTCACCTCATTTGTACTTGGAATAATTTCAGCATCCAGTCGCTGCAAACGATAATCTCCATTTACAAAATCAATGGAAAACGAACCTTTTTCACCAGCTACCATCTCACAAAGCAGAAGCGGATTGCTAGTTGTCATATAAGTAAAAATTCTGACCAACGCCTTACCAAGACTAGTTTTGCCTGTAGCATTCGCTCCCATTAAAATAACAGCCTTTTTATAGCGAAAGCGTTCGCGTCCATCCAAAAATTCATCTTCAATAATTGAATTAATAATCTTTTTGGGATAAGTAAAATTGATGTTGAAATTATTAAATCCATAGACACCATTTAACTGAAGGTTTAAAACGATCATTTTCTCACCCACTTTTCATTTGTTCGTGTTTCACGAAATAATAATAGCATATTTTGTAATACATTTCAAGGAGTTTCATGCGTACTTGTACCAAGCCACATCTACCCGCGTTTTTTCTATAAAACTCAAAACCGGAGTAGGTTACACGCACAGAATAACACAAAACCAACAGAAAGAAAACCACCTTATTCATAGCAATCTTTCCATCAGCTTATACACATCAGTAAAAGGATTAACTAGGTTAGCAACTTCATCATACAATCTACTGATTTTTTCATCAAGATAGCATCCAAATTGTTTATTCCCTCCACTTTTTCCGTCCGTTTTAAGCTGTTGTTGTATAGTGAATTGTATACTATCTACTCATTTCATCTCAACCGGCAACATCTTCTACCATCGCAGTCCTCTTGAAGCTATCAATAATATCGAAGATTTCATCGAGCTGCGGCCCTTCGAAAATGTTGTATATTGTCTTGGGCTTGTCAAACGGTGCTTTTTCTAATACTTCATCTGTTTTTACATATCCATTAGCACAAACATAATCAATCAGTTTCTCTACAAACACTATTTGATTCTGGTTAAGCTTTTGGCTATTGATGAAGCTTGTAAAAGCATCCCTAACTGACTCCTTATCCATACCAGCTACATTACGAACCAAAATACCAACAGGAGTATCCTTAAACTCTCTTTTATAATCTGCTTCATTTCCTAATTTTTTCAGGAAAACATTCTGCAGTTCATGTAATTCCGCATCAGTAATTGGTTTATTATGCGTAAGCTTGAAAATAGCCAGGCTGTCTTTGTTTTCTTCAATATAACGGTTAACTTTTTTCTTATAGTTCTCAAAATCCTGTACTATAGGCAGTATTTCCCCTTCCTTAGTCTCCACAATAGGATCAGTAAGAACGGTTTTGATTATTTTAGTTTTTCTACCATCATACAGCAGCTGAATAAGGTCACGCAGTTCTTTCCTCGTATTCTCGAACAGCAAAATGTCATTAGCCTTCCAGTATTCATCGCTCTGGATCAGCTTAATTTCAGGCAATTTATTCTTAACTTGAGGTATGCCAGACTTTCCCTCTAACATTTCCGCTGTCTTCGTTAGCTGATTTTTACAAGCATTAAAAGAGCTACGTTTCTCAATAAATGCTATCATCAAACCATACATAAAGTTGTCAAAGCGTTTTGCGTACTCATCTTGTTCTTCGTTATATACTAATGGCGCAATCTCTTTGCAAAGCTCTCCAACAGCTTCACTGCTAAGGCACTGGAACGCCTCTTTGCTATTGTAGGCCTCTACATATCTACGCTTCAAGCGTACAACAACAGACTGCTTATTAAGCGCTAGTATCTGCTCAACAACGATATCAATAAGCTCATTTCTGAATGCCTGATACTTTTCTTCAGCAAAGACAGGCTCCTGCATGGCTTTTATCAACGTTATCTGTTTAATGAAGATGCTTTCAGTTAACGATATAATCTTGTTGCCCTCAACGCCATTCTTTTTAGCTCTGAAGAACTCAAAATTCTGCCCATAATCGAAGATAAAGAAATACTTTTTGTCTTCATACTCCCCATTTCTGGAATCTACACAGTTCAAATTTTCACAAAGACGAGTGCCACGACCAATCATCTGCCAAAATTTAGTTTTGCTGTGAACTTTTTTAAAAAACACAAGATTTACAAGCTCAGGAACATCTATACCTGTATCCATCATATCAACAGATACCGCAATAAAAGGATTCTTATCTGGCACTTTAAAGTCATCAATAATGCTCTGTGCGTAATCATCCTCACATACTACAACAGAAGCAAAATGTCCAGCATATTGTGGATACAATTTGTCAAAACGCTCAACTATATATCTTGCATGTTCTTTTGTGGCAGCAAAAATAATACTCTTGCCCAGCTTATCTCCACCGTTGATTTTAATACCTCGCTCCATAAGATCAGTAAGACACCTGTCAACAGTGCCACGGTTAAATACTATTTTATTTATCAACCCTTCGGCGATATACTCAGGCATATCATTAGTACCATCTTCGGTAAAATCATCTTCATAACGCTTTTTATCATCATCTGACAGCTGATCATAATCAATACCTTCGCTTACGAACTTTGATTTCACTTCATAGTTATAATATGGCACAAGATACCCTTCTTTTACCGCAGTATCATATTCATAAGCAAATGTCGGTACGTTATCTTCCATTTGAAAGAACTCATAGGTATTTTTATCTACTTCGGTCTTTGGCGTAGCTGTCAATCCAACCAAGATTGCATCAAAATAGTCAAAGATAACCTTATATTTTTTGAAAATACTGCGGTGTGCTTCATCAATAATTATCATGTCAAAATGTGCCGGCGTATACAAAAGACTACCATTCTTTGATTTTGTATCATCAATAGCACCCAGCATAGTCGGGTACGTAGAAAATACTATTCTGGAGTTAAAATCCTGCTTATTCTCGCATAAATTACACAGCGGCATTTTAGGTAAATAATCTTTGAAGGCATCCCTAGCCTGTCTAACCAAAGCTCTACGATCAGCCAGAAACAGTACATTAGTAACCTGTCCAGCTTTAGACATAACATCCGTCAAGCTGGCAGCGGTTCTAGTTTTACCTGTACCAGTAGCCATTACAAGTAAATGTCTTCGACTTTTATTGCGTAATCCATCACATACGGCACGTATTGCCTCTATCTGATAATGTCGTCCACTAATATTCTCATCAATTTGGATTGTTCCTGGATCAACCGCTGACGAACGACGATTCATAAGTTTTTCCAGATCTTCTTTACTAAAGACAGAGCTTACTAACCTCTCCGGCATTGACACATCATCCCAAAAATAGGTTTCAAAGCCATTAGTATAGAAAATAAAAGGTCTGCGTTTAAACTTTCTTTCAATACAATCAGCATAAAGCTCAGCTTGCTTCTTGCCTTTTTTCGGATCTAAAGAAGTTCTTTTAGCTTCAACTACAGCTAAAGGTAAGCCATTATCACCAAAAAGCAGGTAATCTACAAAGCCTTTCTGCCCAAGAACATTAGTCATATCATTGACTTCATATTCCTCGACAACGTTATAGCCAGCTTCTCCCTTAAATGTCCAGCCCATCAGCTTAAGATCTAAATCAATATAACGCTTACGTGTTTCATACTCCGAAATCCCCTCAGAGCTGAAGCTACGTTGCTCTACATTAATTGCTTTAGCTTTAGCAAGGGCATCAGCCATGTCAGCAAGTTTCTGCTCCATAGCCTTAATCTGTGCGTCTTTAGCTACAACCAGGCTTTCTTGCTTTTTAATTTTTTCAATATCCAGCTCAACATGCTGACTAGGAACATCTTGTTCGTTAAAAGTACGTTCCTCATATTTGTCTCCGTAACAGTAATCAATCCATTGAACAAACTCAAATAAGCCCTTCAAACTGAAAATTCCCTCTTGCGGACTCACATTTTTTCCTGTATGTACAGCTAAATTCCCAAGCTTAATAATATAAGGCAACTTCTTCCAGGTATCCTCGCCTAAAGCGTCTTTGAATGAAGGCTCATGAATCAAAGACTGCAGATTATCGCGATAAGGCATATCTATGGTCTTATCTACTGCATAAACCCACTTCACAGCCAATTCTAAAGCCTTCCGGCAGCCAATAGCACACATAGCAGGACTAGAAGTATAAACTTTTTCTGCTTCGATAGCTGCTGAAGCAAACATTTTGTAATTTTTCTGTCCTTCTAAAAATGAGAAATTAGCCATATTGTCATCCCCTTATTAGTTAAAGTATTGCTTTATGAGTAAATTTTTAAGAGTTTCTAGTTTATTGAAATTTAGCAGTAACAACAAATTTCGATTTGTCGACTTGTTCAGCAAAGTCAGCAAATTGGTTTTGGAGCTCGATTGGTGGCAACTTTATTTCATAATTCTGTAGAAAAGAAGCTGGTGTTCTCTTTTGCCCAGCACTACCAGTCATATTAGCTTCTGCTTCAAGCCTAAATTTTTTTGAAACAGACAAATTGTATAGCCATACAGGATTAGTGAACCCTTCAAGTGGTCTAATTACATGAAATTCTGTTGAGCCAAACCCAATGCCATTGTATAAATTAATAGCTACTGCTCCTTTCCCATTTTCCATACAAGGTGTAATCTTAGCAAAAAGAACATCTCCTTCTATAAAATAAGTAAATCCACTTTTCACTTCACGATATAGCTTTTTTTCCGATGTATCGATAGAACCATCTTCGCCTACAGAAGCCATTGGGACAAATGAAACTATTAAGTCTTCCTTTAATCTAGTATCCATACTCTTTTTAGGATTAATAACAGTGCATTCCCCTAATTTTTTCTTAGGAAAACTCTCATTAGCTTGCAAAAACAACTCGACAAACCGTGACTTAACTAGCTTATCCAAATTGATTAATTGTTCTTTTTCTTTTTTTATAAAATAATCTATCCTACCAAAAACATTTGCAATTTTAGCTTGTTCTTCTAAGGTTGGCAAAGGTAACTGTTCATTTTGATAATCGCGAAAATAAATGTGAGGTATTGTAGCACCACTAAAGTATTTTTCTAAATGCATTGAACAAATGGCGTAGTATAAGTATGATATATTTATATTATCCTTTGGTAAAACATACTGCATCGTGCCTATAACGGAAGATTTAGCCGGCAATTTCATCGCTCTTCCTATACCAGCCCCATCTTTGACGATAGCAATGTAATCTTTGGCTTGTTGAAAAAAATCTACACTTTTTATATATCCACTAGCTCCATATATAGGATATATTCCATCACATTCAGCTAAATCTTTTTGGGCAATATTAGAAGAAGCTTTTTCACACACTTCTTTAAGCAAAACATACTTATGACTCATGCTACCTCCTCCAAATCCACTACAAACCGTGACTTAACTAGCTTATCCAAATTGATTAATTGTTCTTTTTCTTTTTTTATAAAATAATCTATCCTACCAAAAACATTTGCAATTTTAGCTTGTTCTTCTAAGGTTGGCAAAGGTAACTGTTCATTTTGATAATCGCGAAAATAAATGTGAGGTATTGTAGCACCACTAAAGTATTTTTCTAAATGCATTGAACAAATGGCGTAGTATAAGTATGATATATTTATATTATCCTTTGGTAAAACATACTGCATCGTGCCTATAACGGAAGATTTAGCCGGCAATTTCATCGCTCTTCCTATACCAGCCCCATCTTTGACGATAGCAATGTAATCTTTGGCTTGTTGAAAAAAATCTACACTTTTTATATATCCACTAGCTCCATATATAGGATATATTCCATCACATTCAGCTAAATCTTTTTGGGCAATATTAGAAGAAGCTTTTTCACACACTTCTTTAAGCAAAACATACTTATGACTCATGCTACCTCCTCCAAATCCACTACAAACCGTGATTTGAAAACAGTAGCACAAGTAATATAGCTATCATATTTTTAGCATATATATTTCCTATGAGATATTTTTACATTATTCTGATTTACCATAGCATATTCCATGGTTGTATCAATTTTTGAATGTCCTAACAGGCGTTGTACTTGTTCTATTGGCATCCCTTTATCAATGGCTTTGGTAGCCAGAGTACGCCTAAACTTATGCGGATGTACCTTATTGATCCCTAATGTTCGTCCTAACTTGCGTAGTCTTATCTCTACACCACTGATATTCAACCTATCATGCGGAGCCAATAACGATACAAACAATGCCTCATTATCATCCTTGCGTTCAGCAAGATATGATTTCAGATGAATTTTAGTCCTAGCGTCAAAATATACTAAGCGTTCTTTTCTGCCCTTGCCCAAAACAATGCATTCTCTATTATCAAAATTAATATCCGCTCTATTCAGTTTCACTAACTCTCCAACACGCATGCCAGTTGAAGCAAGCATATCAACTAAAGCTAAATCTCTAAGACAAGTACAATGATCACGTAATTCTTCTAGCGCTTCATCCGTATAGGTTTCTTTCACTGTTTTGTCCGTCTTTATTTTATGAATACGTCTTACGGGACTTTTCAGAATATAATTTTCATCCTCAAGCCATCCAAAAAAACTAGAAAGGATTCGACGAATATTATCTATGTTAGCCTGGCTGCACTTATTGAGCTTTTGATAATCCGCAAGGTATTGCCTTAAATCATCAGTCCGTATTTTATACACATGCTTATCCAACAAGGCAAACATTTTAACGATTGTGCTTTCATAATAATGTAGCGTCTTTTCACTACATCCCTCCACTCTTTTGGAAGCAATAAACTTCTGCAGCAGCTCACTATTTTCAACATTTTCTTCTTGCTTAATATAGCCTTCAACCCTGCTTATCTGCAACCCATAAAAAGAGTGCTGCAAAATCTCCTGCAAAATCTTCATCTGCTCATTTTCTAAATACGGCAACATCTTCCTCAAAATTTGAGTAATAATTTCATCATTCATTAGTTCTCTATCCTTTCGACCGTCCTCCTTCAACCACATATTAAAATTTAGACGGTAAAAAGTCTTCACTAATTAACCAAAATACTGCTGCATGAGCGATTTCTTTAATGTTTCCAATTCATCTAAGCTTTGCTGGATTGCCAATTTCGATTTGTTGACCTGTGTTACAAAGTCTGCGAATTGGTTCTGAAGTTCAAGTGGAGGCACTGGTATCTTATATTCCTCAATTTGTTTACTACTAATATTTGGTTGTAGAGAATTACCACTCATTTTATCAACATATATCTTAAAGTTTCTCATTTTAAGCAATGACAGTAAGAATGTTTTGTTTATTATATTTTCATCAACCATAAATCTTCCCACTCGTTGATTTAATAAGCTTGGTATATCTTTATCACTTACCATTGCTATTTTTACACAATCTATAGACTTTATTATTGGACGGGTCATTGCAACAGGAGAAGAACTACACATTCTGCAATCCTTCTCCATTTAAATATTTTTACTTGATGCCATTCCAAGCTGGTGTTCCCATATTCTTTTCTGCCCACTCAACCAAAGCTTCCTGCGTATAGTAATAGCACTTGCCAATTCTAGTAGCTGGCAGCTTTCCATCCTTGGTAAGTGCAAGTACTCTTGCATAACTTATTTTTCCATCAAAAAAGTATGTAGAAACATCCTTAGCACGTAAAAAATTCGGTTTGCTGGTTTTCGCTAAATCATTCATTTCAACCAAGCTCCTTTCCGTAAATTAGTTACGTGTTTGTATCATTTTATTTTGTTACAAACGCTCACTTCTAATGCCATATCGTAGCATATGACACCATAACTCCCTGTATATCCTCTCTGATATACATGCAGAACTGCATTTTTCTTCATAGTAATGAGCCTTTTTACAATACCACTCATATATATTTTCCCATTCTATATGTTATTGTTTTACCCCCCTTTCATTAACAGCTCCATTACTAAACGCATATATTTTATTTTATCTGCACCACTTATTACACCACAGAATACTGCACCATCAGTAAAGCTAGTATTCATCGCATTCTGCAAATCTCTATAATAATACCAAATTAGTCTGCACCACGCTGCACCAATTAATTTACCACCATATATTTATCTTTTGCAGATATAGATATACTATCATCTTCTTCCTTCTGCTCGATGAAAAGCTATCTTCAAATTCCCCAAAACATTCATCTGCTGCATTCAGTTACAAAACTTAAATCCTGTGAAAGCAAGTATTTCAAAAAGGTGCTTCAAATAAAAAAACACCTTATTTTCATCAGAATTTGAAAATAAGGTGTCAATAAGGTGCGGAAATGAAAAAAGCGGTTTTCCAAAATCTGGAAAACCGCATGGTTACTGGTGATCCCGGCCAGAATCGAACTGGCGACCTACCGCTTAGGAGGCGGTTGCTCTATCCTACTGAGCTACGGAACCATAACAACAGCTCAGGCAGAACTCAAGCCTTTCCACCCAAGCTGTATTAAATATTATACCGCAAAAACAAAATACTGGCAATGAGGAAACAGCAAGTTATGCGTCAGCAAGCTTCTCCTCTTTTTCCTTTGCCAAAAACTCCGCCACAGCAGGCAGATTAGCAAAAATAAACTGCTGCGCTGCCTGCGGATAAAGGTTAATATAATAAATCTCTCCGGTGGCTTGTCTTACACGCTTTTCGGTAACAATACCCAACGCAGAACCCTTTTCTGTCGGAATTTTATTGCGCCCATCCTCGGGCAACTGCAGATAACCGGTATTTTCCAACCATCTGCCAAGCTCCACCGTAGTAAGATTATGCATTTCCTTATCTGCAAAGGTATCATTAATATATTTTACAAGCTTTGTGATATTGGTAGCTTCAGTCATAGGCTGCAGCCTGCTCAGGTCATCCTGCTCCACAACAAAGCTGCTTTTAACTGCCTTAGGAGTTTTGGGTGCAACCTTAAAGCTCGTGCTCTGCGACACCAGATTCATAATCTTGCCGTAAACAGCAATAACCTCTGCGGCATCGGCAAGCGCCTCCTGTACCTGCGCGCTCTGCACAACCTCCAGCGACAGCTCCTCTTCGGCAAAAGGATGTCTGTTTTGGCTCATACGGTGAATAACATTGTAAGCATTGCGTAATTTGTTGATATCCAGCATCTGCATTTCTCCTATTCTTCACACAATTTTTATAAACAAAAAGGCAGACTCTACTAAATCAAGAGTCTGCCCTAAAACAATCAGAAGTTAATGTGCTTCTGCCAACACCTCAGCGGCAATATCGTCAGCCATTCCCGGAGGCATGCTCCATTCAACACGCACGCCGGTTTTACCCCAAAGACGGGTGAGCGCTACCTGAAACGCCTCCTTACTGGAAAGCGGCTCCAGCGTTATCGTAGCAAAATCACGAATAGTATCACCCTGCGGTACATCCAGGCTCAACGGAGTTGCCAGATACTTCTCGACAGCAGCCTTGGCTTCGGCAACAGCCTCCGGCAAGGTTACTACGGCAGTCTTATCCGCTTCGTTATATTCTACATAGCCATAATGGCAATTATAATTCAAAGTTACAGCATAATTACTCATTTTAATCCCCCTCTGCTCTTGTTACTAATTATAACAACTTAAGCACATAATATCAATATAAGGATTTAAGTAAGCAATTAAAATATAAGTCTTTTTTAGCTCGTAATCCTTGATAAATATGATGCGGCACTATTATCTGCGGCTGAATACAGGCTGCAGACGTTTTTCCATCGGCAGCTTGTCGGCAGTCACCGCCAGCTGCGCCATCTCGTACAAGGTGCTTTGTGCGCTCACAGGCTCCAGCTTGTTGCGTACACGGCGATAGGTACCGTTGGACTGCATCATATGCGCACCCACGTTATCGCGCAGATACAAGTCGAGCAGCGCCTTGATGCGATGGATATGCTCCTCTGTTTCTACCGGGAAGAACAGCTCAACGCGGTCATTAAGGTTACGCGGCATCCAGTCGGCACTGGAAAGATAGAGCTGCTCCTCGCCGCCGTTGGCAAACCAGAAGATACGGCTGTGCTCCAGCTGACGGCCTACAATACTGCGGACCGTAATATTATCGCTGATGCCTTCGATGCCTGTGCGCAGACCGCAGATACCGCGCACAATCAGATCAATATGCACGCCTGCAGCCGAAGCCTCGTACAGCTTCTGGATTACGGGCTGGTCAATCAGCGAATTCATCTTGGCGATGATATGGCCCTCACGACCGGCACGCACCATGGCAATTTCATTATCAATCAGCGCGTAAATTTTCTCGCGCAGTCCCAATGGCGCCATAACCAGCTTATTCCAAACCGGTGGCTCGCTGTAGCCGCTAAGCAGATTGAAGAACGCCGAAGCATCGCTGCCGAACTCGTCATTGGCCGTCATCAGGCCAAGGTCGGTATACAGCTTTGCGGTGCTGTCGTTATAGTTGCCTGTACCCAGATGCAGATAACGCCTGATGCCGTTATCCTCCTTGCGCACGATAAGAATAATTTTGGCATGCGTCTTTAAGCCGACTAAACCGTAGATAACGTGGCAGCCGGCTTTTTCCAGACGACGCGCCCAGAGGATATTGTTTTCCTCATCAAAACGCGCCTTCAGTTCTACCAGTACGGTTACCTGCTTGCCGTTTTCCGCAGCACGCGCCAGCGCAGCAACAATCGGGCTGTTGCCGCTCACACGGTACAGTGTCTGCTTAATTGCCAGCACCTGCGGATCGTCGGCAGCATCACTCACCAGCTTAACTACCGGGTCAAAGCTTTCATAGGGGTGATGCAGCAAAATATCATTTTCACGGATAGCGGCGAACAAATCGCTGTCATCCGGCAGCTCCAGCGGACGCTGTGGCACAAATGGCTCATACAGCCACGGCCACATGCCCTTCATACCGATAAATTTAAAGAAGCAGGTCGGATCCAAAGGTCCGTTGATTTCATAGACCTCCATCTCTGTAACATCCAGATTTTCCTCGAGGAATTTTTTGATACGATTATTATTCGTTTTGAAGATTTCCAGACGTACAGCAGCGCCGCGCTTACGTTTACGCAGTGATTCCTCAACCTCCTTCATCAGGTCAACGCTGTCATCCTCTTCCAAGTCAAGGTCACTGTCACGCGTTACTCTGAAGGACACCATATCCAGAATATGGCAGCCCTTGAACAAATCGTGGCAATGGCTGGCGATAATATCCTCCAAAAATACGAAGGTACGCTTGCCCTCAGGCTCTACCTCAACAATGCGGTCCAGCACGCTCGGCACCTGAATCAGGCCCATGCTGTGCTCGCCGTCGGCCTTAATCAGCTCAACAGCAAGGTTCAGTGTTTTATTGGCCAAAAACGGGAAGGGACGCGAAGCATCTACCGCCATCGGCGTCAATACCGGGAAAACTACCTCGCGGTAATATTCCTCCAGCCAGTCCTTGCCCAGCTCGCTCAAATCCTTAACGCGGCGGAAATGCAGCTTCACCGCATCCATTTCTGCCATCAGCGCAATCAGCGATTTTGTCTGAGTGCGCACCTGCTCATGCGCTGCCTGCGAAATAGCCACCAGCTGCTCATGCACCGACATGCCGGAAGCATCGCGCTTTTCTACGCCGCTATCAAAATTGCTCCACAGTCCGGCTACACGCACCATAAAAAATTCATCAAGGTTGGAAGCCGAAATGGCGATAAACTTCAAACGCTCCAGAAGCGGCGTTTCTTTACCCATCGCTTCCTTCAGCACGCGCAGATTAAATTTCAGCCAGCTCAGCTCGCGGTTATAAAAATACTCAGGCTTTGTCAAATCTAATTTTCCCATCACTTATTCACCCGTTCCAAAATCGGTTCAATACCAAAAACTTCCTCAAAGAAAGTTGATTTATCATCAAACGTCCAGATTTCCAACGTCAAATCCTCTTTGCTTGCTGCCAGAACCTTCAGCTTATTATCCTTCAGCGTTACACTGCAGCTGTGGATTTTTTGCATATAGCTGCGGTCTAAGGCATCAGCCAGACGCACAATGGCAGCCAGCTTGGCTACAACCGGCACCAGCTCCTTCTCCACCTGCGGAGCAAGCGTATTGGTCTTGTCAAACAGTCTGTTGGCATGATAATACGAGGCCAGCGCTACGATTTTCTTGTCCTTCTCGCTCAGGCCGATAATATCCGTAGACATAATCAGCTGATATGTATAGATAGAGTGACTGCGCATACAGATGTATTTGCCTATATCATGCAAAATGCAGGTTGCACGCAAAAGCAGGCGCTCATGCTCACCCATGCCGTAAGCCTTGGCAATCTTATCGAAAATAATCAACGACAGGCGCTCCACCTGCTGGGCATGCTTCTTGTCATACAGATAACGGCTGCCGATGGTATGGAAAAGGCTGATAAGCTCCTGCTCCAGCTCCTTGCGCATTACAGGATTCGTTTTATTGCCGATATGAAGGAGCTGGATGCCGTCGATAAAGCGGTCTGCCGTAATAATAATTTCCTTGGCGGGAATCAGATGCAGCAGCTGTTCATAAAGCAGCACCGTAGGCAGTACAAGCTCCGCAACATTCTCCGGCAGCTTATATACCTGAATCAGCTGCGGCAGGCTCATCTGACGCATGCTGTCGAAAAAGGCATGGAAATCCGCTGCCTTGATGCGATGCACCTTCTGCTGCTCATCCAGCCCCAGCATACGCAGCAAAAGCTCCGTTTCCGTACCCGAAAGCACCAGATAACGCACCTTGCTGTCACCCAGCTCGTTTCTTACCGGGCCGATTGTGCTGCTGAGAAATTCCGTCAGCGCCTTGTTAAAATGCATGCTTTCACGGCGATTGCGCTCAAAGCTTTCCTTAATACGGATAATACCGATGTGGAAATTGCCCTGATAGCAGATTTTTTCGTCGCGCACCAACGTTACGCCCAAGCCGCCGGAGGAAATATCCATCATCAGCATGCCTTCACGCTCGGTAGAAATTTTTTCTGCCTTCAGCGTATTACGGATGGCCACAAATTTGGTATAAATCTCCTTCGGCATATCAACAACATCGACCACAAGGCCGGTTTTGTTATAAATCTGATCCAGCAGAAAAACCTGATTGCTGGCCTCACGCACGGCCGTTGTCGCCTGCATAACATATTCCTCTACACCGTATTCCTTCATCAGGCGCTTGAAGCCTATCAGAATCTCGCAGATTTCGGAAACAAGCGGAAAAGGAATTATTTTATTTTTAAAAGTTGCCTCACCCAAACGGATGCGTCGATTGCAGCATTCGACAACCTTGTACCTTTCGGTATTATGATATTCGGTAATCTGCATACTGAGCATCTCCGAGCCTAGATGAATCGCAGCAAAGGTTGTATAATTTTTACGCTTCATTAGCTAAGCCTCCAAAACAGTATATTATTGATATAATTCGTTTTTCTTAACAAAAATCCTGCGAAGAAATCGAGATTATACATTAATTTAACAAATTAACACGAATTTTACTTTTTTACGCAGGATTTTTTCCGCTTATGGGTAATATAATAAATATATCGTTAAAATAGAATAATCGGAGTTTAGAGGAACACCCCACAAGGAGAAAAGAAAAATGCAACGAATCGCAATTATCGACATCGGCTCCAACTCGGCCCGGCTTGTTATCAGCCATATTTATAAGAATGGTGCTTATAATATGGTCTATAACCAAAAAGAAGCACTGCGCCTGAGTCAGAAGATCGACGAAAAAAACATGCTTACAGAAGTAGCCTTCAGCAGCACCATCGAAACCATGAAAAGCTTTGCCTATATGTGCAAAATTTATCAGGCTGACAAAACCATTGCCGTTGCTACTGCAGCCATCCGCAACGCTGCCAACGGTGCGGAGCTTGTCGCACGCGTTGCCGAGGAAACAGGCATCCAGCTGCACATCATCTCCGGCAATACCGAAGCCTATATCAGCTATCTTGGCGTTATCAACACCATCAACGTCAAGGACGGCATCATCTTTGACTTGGGCGGCGGCAGTACCGAGCTGATTCTGTTCAAAAACCGTAAAATTTTGGAAAGCGTATCCCTGCCTATCGGCGCAGTCAATACCACCTCCATGTTCAACACACGCAATGTCATGCCAGCCAATGTCTTTAGCGACGTGAGCTTTTTTATCATTAGCCGTCTGGAAAAGTACCCCTGGCTCAAGCAGAACGGACTGCCTCTCATCGGCGTCGGCGGTACCGCGCGTACGGTAGCTAAAATCATCCAGCGTGAAAAGAAATATCCGGCAACCAAAATCCACAATTATTCCTATACCGCGCAAACATATTGCAGCTTCTTCAACAGATTGCGCAACACAAATCTGGAGCAACGCAAAAAAATTTCCGGCCTCAGCAGTGAGCGTAGTGATATCATTTTGGCCGGCATTAGCATTATCAGCTGCCTTTTGGAGGCAACGGGTGCCAAAAAGCTCATCACATCCGGCTGCGGCCTGCGCGAAGGACTGTTCTTCGATTATTATTCCAAGGAAAACCACGTGCCCATTATAGCGAATGATATCCTTAAAATGAGCAGGGAAAATGTGTTAAACCTATATGAACCCGACCAGCAGCATTCCAGACACATCACCCATTTGGTGTTATCAATGTTTGACGGCTGGAGTGAGCTGCACGGCTTACGCAAAAATTATCGCCGTCTGCTGGAAACCGCTGCACTGCTGCATGACATCGGCATTACGATCAACTTCTACAGTCACGCACGTCATAGTGCCTATATGATTTTAAATGCCAAGCTCTTTGGTCTGACGCACAAAGAGCAGGTCATCACGGCAGCTATCGCCGGCTGGCATAACGGCGTTTCCAAAAACTATTTCAAGGACCGTTTCTACAAGGAACTGCTTAGCGACGCCAACTGGAAAACAATCAACAAGCTGGCACTGCTGCTGGCATTAGCCGAAAGCCTCGATTATACGGAAACCTCCCAGATTCACGTTATTGAACCTGGCATCAACAAAAAGACTGCTACCTTAAAGCTCTATGCTCAAGGTATTCCCAGTATTGAAATGCATCAGATTCAGGAGCATCTGTCATGGTTCAAAAAAACCTTCGGTGTAGAGCTGAAGGTACAGCTGGCAACAGCAGCAGAAGAATAAAAATTCAGCAGCCTCAGTATACGCTTGCGTATGCCAAGGCTGCTGTTTTTATTTTGCTCCATATTTTTCTGTTTCTTCCTGAATATAATGTGTTGTAAAAACAGGCATAAATCCGCCGCCTTCTTTTTTGACATACTCGCGCAAAATATTTTGCCAAGCACGCTTAGCATACAGAAAACGAATGACATAAACAGCACTTTCATCTTCGCGCACGACATAAAACAGCAGATAATTTTTCACAGGCACGAAGCGGATTCCCCACGCACGCAAAAATGCGTCGTTACATAAGGGATAAAGAGTCGGAAAAGAAGCAAGGCTATCTCCTTCGCCGAAAAAATTCTCTATTATACGATCTGACGCAGAGATATTACACAACTTGAGCTTTATATAACTAGCGACAGCATCTAAATCCGCCAATGCTTTTTGCGTATAAATTATCTTGTACGTCATCATATATTTGCTCCAGGATATTTCTTTCTGAACATCTCTTTAGCATCTTCTGCAGAAACTACTCTCCCCGCCTCAATATCATCTAAACCTTGTTTCAACGCACCATACAACTCAAACCTTGCTGTCAGCTCCTCGTAGGCTTCAATGCTCATGACAGCCAAATCGCCCTTGCCGTTTTTGGTAATAAAAACCGGCTCCTTGTACTGATGGCAGAAATTAGAAATCTCGTTATAGTTGTTGCGCAAATCTGCACTGGAAGTAATTTTCGGCATAATCGCACCTCCTTCGTATAGCTAAATTATACCTTAATTCGGCTATCCGGTCAAATTTCATAAGAAAAGACCTGCACGTTTTGCACATGCAGGCCTTTTGCTATATACAGCGTTTGATTTTTTTATTTTACCGCAGCCTTCAAAATACCATGTACCATCAGCGCGGAATTGTACAAATCCTCTTCCTTAATGTATTCGTCAACAGTATGCACATTAGCCATACCGGTGCCCAAAATTACGCTGGGCAGTCCGTAAGCATTCAGGAAGTTGGCATCACTGCCGCCGCCGGTAACCGTAATATCCGGAGTAAAGCCATGCATTGCGCAGGCAGCCTTTGCCAGTGCTACAACATCGCTGTTCTCGGCAACAGCAAAGGAATCATACTTGTTATCCACAAAAACCTCTGCCTTAGCGCCATATTTTTCAGCACTGGTTGCAATGGTTTCTACGATTTCCTTGCAGATAGCTTCCAGCTTTTCCTTATTACGGCTGCGCGCATCGCCCTCAATGGTTACCAGATCAGGCACAATATTGGTTGCCTTACCGCCGCCGATAATGCCGATATTACAGGTTGTTTCCTCATCAATACGGCCATAGCGTTTAACATCGGCAAGAGCCTTGGCAGCAATCATAATGGAGTTAATGCCCTTTTCCGGCTCCAGTCCGCCATGCGCGGTTCTGCCGATAATGTCGATTTTATATTTCTTCTGGCCGGGAGCGCCGACAACAATCTCGCCCGGTGCGCCTTCGCCGTCCAGTGCATAGCCAACGTCCGCACGCAGCTTGGAGCGGTCGAGGCAACGGGAGCCGTTAACGCCGCCCTCCTCGCAAACAGTGAAGAGAATCTGGATATCGCCATGCGGAGCGCCTTCCTCCAGCAGCATGCGAATACCCTCTAAAATACCCTCAACGCCGGATTTATCGTCACCGCCGAGAATAGTGGTGCCGTCGCTGTATAAAACGCCGTCCTTTTGGATAACGGTAGTGCCGCCGCAGGGCTCAACACCGTCCATATGTGCAGAAAGCAGCACGCGTACCGCACCTTCAACTCCTGCGCTGGCAGGCAAAAATGCCCACAGATTACCACAGTTGCCACCCAGCTTTTCACCGGCGTCATCCTCTTCCACCGTAAAGCCGAGAGCCTCTAATTTGCCTTTGAGCAGTTCGAATACCGGACGCTCCTGCAGACTGTGACAAGGCAGAGCAACAATTTCCTTAAATTCTGCGAGCATACGCTCCTTATTTACTTGCGTCATGTATATCTTCCTTTCTATGATATAAATTAAGCTCAGCGTGCCTAAAGGGGCAGCAAATCCGCTAAACTTTTATTCCTTAAATTATTCCTGTATGTTCCAGCAAAATTTTGACACCGATAAAAATCAGCACCAAGCCGCCGGCAACATCAGCTCTTTTGCCGGCCATAGCTCCAAGCTTAAAGCCTGCCAGACCGCCAAAGGCTGCGATAGCAAAGGTCACCACACCAATCAGTATGGAAGCGGACCAGATATCGGTATTCAAAAAGGCCAGGCTGATACCTACTGCCAGAGCGTCAATACTGGTGGCAATCGCCAGCACCGCCATCTCCTTCACGCTATAATCTTTTTTGACATGGCAGGCCTCGTTTGCTTCACGAATCATGTTGATTCCCAGATAAAGCAATAAGAAAAAGGCAAGCCAATGGTCATATTCCGTAATATAATCACGAAACGATACAGCGCCGAAATAGCCTATCACAGGCATCAAAAACTGAAATGCTCCGAACCAGCTGCCGAAGCGCAAAGCTCCGCGCAGTCTGTTATCCGGTATCAGCACCATACTGCCGCAAACGGAAACGGCAAAGGCATCCATCGCCAGGCCAACCGCCAACAGCAACAGTTCTGCTAAACCCATATTTTCATTCCCTCACTCACTACAAATAACCTTATTCTTTTTCTTCCTTATGCAACAGCTGCAGCAATCGTTTATGATCCTTGCTTATCTTAATTACACGGAATACGCTTGTCATAAGCATCATCCCCAAGGCAATAGCACTGGCATCCATGCCGGTGGTTATAAGGATGTTCATACCCGTGTCGTAATTATTTTCTATAATCGCTGCCATACCGCGATACATGCCAAGTCCCGGCACAATCGGGATAATACCCGGTATAACAAAAATGGTTACCGGCTGCTTAAACATGCGTGCCGCCAGTTCGCTCAAAAGTGAAAGCGCAACCGTGGCAAAAAACATGGCATAAAAAGAATCATACGCCATATCCTTGCGGATGTAGCAATAAACTACCCAGCCTACAGCACCGATAAAGCCGCTGATAGGCAAACTTTTACGCGGTGCCTGAAACAGAATACCGAAGGCAGCAGTAGCAATAAATGCAAAGCCAAAGGCTGTAAAATAATTTATGCCCACAGCTTCCACCCCCAGTGATACCATACAAGCAGGCTAAATGCCAGGCCAATCGCAATGGATGTAGCGAAAAGCATCGCCTCGGCGATACGCGAATTACCGGAAATCAAATCGCCGGCCATATAATCGCGCAGGCCGTTGGTAAAAGCTACGCCCGGCAGGAACGGCATCAGTGCACCTACGATGATGTTGGTACGTGTACATTCGCCGTCCATCTCACAGCAAAAAATAGCCAAAGCACCGATTGCCGCACCGGAAAGCGCATTCTCCCAAAAGGCACTGGGACGATAACCGCCCAGCTGCTTCAACAGCACCATTGAAAGACCGCCGGTAATAAAGGCCGCAATAAAGTCATGGCCGTTGCCTCCCAACATCGCCGAAAAGGCTGCCGAGCTTATTGCCGAAGCCATGCAGACACGCCATTTGCCGTATGGCGGAGCCTTATGACGCAGCTCATCCAGATACGCCAGCGTTTTTTCATAATTCAGCGGCCAGCGTTTCAGATTATAGGAAAAATCGTTCACCGCGCTGATGACGCTCAAATTGGTGCTGCGATAACGAATACGGCTGATAATCGTCGCACCTTCGCTTTCCTCATCGCCTAAAATAATAACCGTCGGCGTAACAAAAACATGAATATCATGATAGCCGTGCGTATGGCAGAAGCGGGAAATAGTGTCCTCTACTCTGGAGGTTTCCGCACCGTTTTTCAAAAGTGCCTTGCCCATGCCAAGAGCAATATGCAAGGTCTGCTCACGGCTTAAAGGAACAGCTTCCAATTCCATTACATCTCACCGCCTAACAGCTGCGCTACTGCCGCACGGAAGCGGTTGGCACCGCCCATAGACGGATGCGGCACAGCCATACATTCAACGCCGTAACGTGACAGCGTTGTCGCCGCCTTCTGACCGATAGCGACAATCTTCATCCCCGGACGCAGCTCCAGCAGCATCCGCGCGTACTCAATGCCTACATCAAGCTCGCTCGGTGAGGGCGTACGGTTAGTCAGCAGATTGCCTGCTTTATACGGATGAAACGGAAAAATATTCCAAAGAATAACATCAAAGGACGCAAGGCCATGACTGTTCAGCGCATTCCAGACAACAGTATCCGTGGGCTCGTTAAAGCCCTTCAGGCGCTGCGTATTGTTCAGCATTGCGCTGCTTGCGTCACTCGTGCGGCGGTAATCCCATTCGCCCAGCACACTTTTCGGCTCTACATCAGGATGATGCCCCAGCAGAATACGCTCCGAAGTAATAGCAATACCGCTGAAATGACCGCCCTGATAGCCCAAGGCCTCGGCAATAAACAAATAATGTGCATCCGCGCGCAGCTCCAGATAACGGCGCAGATTGGCACTGCGGATAACGGGAGCCTGCGGGCCTATATCACAGCTTGTATCAAAATCACGCCAGGGGTTAAAAACCTGCTCGCTGTGATAGCTCTGTAATTTATCAAGAAAAGTATTAATCTCCATAATTCCCTCCATGCATTATTATACCGCATAGAGGCAAGTCGTAGCAATAAAAATGGATGCGAAGCAAAAGTTCCGCATCCATTTTATACTTTTAAAAATATCAGATTTTAGAACAGCAGCAGAATCATGCCTACAACCAGCGCCAGGGTAATACCCAGAGCATTACGCTTGCAAACCTCCATCGGGTCTACACCGGCAATGCCTGCGCAGATAATAGTAGCGCCGGCAATCGGGGAAATAGTACGGCCGAGAGTACCGCCCAAAGCTGCAATAGAGCCCATGTTCATGGTTTCCAGACCAAACTGTGCCGCATGCGGAGTAACTGCTTCGTTAAACGCAACAGTTGCAGCGTCACCGGAACCGGAAATAAGTGCCAGCACAAACGGGCCGAAGGTAGCAGCAATTTTAACAATACCGGTAGAATTCAGCATCCAGTTAATCAGCGCCTTAATCAGTCCCAAAGCATTCAGGCCTGCTACGAAAACACCTACGGAAATAATAATACCGATGATATTAGCATAAGCATCGCCCATGCCGTCAAAGAAGCTCTTGGTCAGCTCAACAGGATTTTTACGGGTTACTGCCAAAGACAGGATTGCACCGATAACCATAGCGTGGGGTACGCCCATTTTCAGTACAGGCACCAGTTTAGTGCTGCCCAACAGCAGAATGATAACCGGAACCAGCGGCATGATAGCGAAAAGCGGATTGATGCCGAAGTTCTCGTCAACACCGGCTTCACCTTCCGGAACAAAGCCTCTGTTTTCCTTCAGCACAACTGCGAGAACAGTCAGTACAGCTGCAGCAATGATTACGCCGACCACAGTTGCCAGCATATGGTTGGCAATTACATCAGTAACCTGTACGCCTGCCAGCTTAGCGATAACGGCGTTATGTACCAGACCGGGGTTCAGCATACTGCCATAGGTACCGGATTTAACGGCAGCAGCAGCCATTGCCGGATGAATGCCTGCGGACATCATAATCGGAATAAAAATTACACCTACCGCAGCACTGCAGCCTGCAGCACTGGGGATAGCAATATTAACAACAAAGGTTGCCAGCGTAGCGCCGGGAATGAGCAAAAAGCCCATTTTTTTCAAAACCTTACCGATAGCGACAACCAAATGCTTGTCGCAGCCGGTATACTTCATGCACCAGGCAAAGCCCATGCAGGAACAAACAGAAGTAATCAGACCGGCATTAGTCATACTCTTGGCAAAAGCATCAAGAGAAGCCATCGGGTTGCCGGCAATGCAGCACATCAGAATACCAGCGGCAATCAATACCATTCTGGATTCATGTCGTTTCAACAAAAGATAAATTACACCGATAACAACGAGTGCACCTATTATCAGAAACATCTTCATTCCCTCCATAAAATTATTTTTTTGCATTAATATTATATGTGATAGAACTGCTTTTGAAAAGTGTATTATCAATTGTATACATAATACTTGCTTTTTTCAGCTAAGTTTATATAGCAAAAGTATAAATACCGTCCCACATCTCTGCGGAACGGTATTTTTTAATAACTTTATTGGTGCCACAAGCCATAATAATGAATAATATAGTTTGTTAAAGCATCCTCATATTCTGTATCCGGTATAGGCTTATCCATCTGATCGATCAAATGACGCTCATCCGACCAGTAGAACGCCTTACCGCCAAAGTAGCCTAAGGCATAGGGAATATCCGTAGGCTGCAGAAGATTGCGGCCCATGAATTTTTCCGGCACGTCGATGCCTAGAAGATATAAAAGCGTCGGTGCCAGATCAATCTGCGAAGCATATTCATTGGTGCGCAGATTATTGAGCGGTGCCATGTTCTTCGACACAAAAATCAGCGGAATCGGTGCAATGCTCTGCTTATCATCAGCCTTGGTAACGAGCTTTGTGTACTCGCCGCCGCTGTGCGGATTATGGTCACTCGTAATGATGAACAGCGTTCTGTCATCCATCAGGCCACGCTTCTGTGCTTCCTTAAAGAAATGCTCCAACGTTTTATCAACCCAATAAACGCCGCGCACTGTAATAAACTGATTGCTGCGCACATTGTCCGGCATTTCGTTCCAGCTGAAGCCTGTATAAGGATAAGGCTGATGCATATCCAGGGTTTTAGTAACCATCACCAGACGGTCATTCTTCGCTTTGGCTTTTTCCAGCAGCTTCAGTGTTTCCTCATACATTACGTCATTATGGAAGCCCCAGCCGCTGGCACCGGTATAGCCCTGTTTTTCCAGATATTCCTTGGCATAGTATTCGTTCATTCCGAACTGCGTCGGATATTCGCGCAGCTCGTTTGCATAATACTGGCTGGAAGCATTCATGAAAATGCCGCGCATTCCCTGCGCCTGTACACTGCGGAACAGCGAGGGCGTATTTTTACCGGGAAGATCCTTATCCATAATCAGATGCGAACGGAATGTAGCATTCAGGCCCTGCGTTGTCGGCACGGCAGAGGAATAATACCTGTTCATATGCGGATAACGGATAACAAGACTATTCAAAAACGGAGTAGCTTCTTCGGGAATATCATGGTTATAGTAGTTGATGTAATCACGGTGCATGGATTCCAGAATCAGCAGAACAACTCTGTCATACTGCGGTTTGATTTTGGCAATCTTTGCTTTAGGCTCATCAATGCCCATTTCCGTCAGACGTGTTTTATCCTTGGCAGTCAGCTCGCGCTGCTCCACATGCTTGCCGCCGGCAATTTTATCCGTATCAAAAATTGCCTTGCTGACAAAGTTCACATTAACAGGAACGGAAAGCATATTGCGATAGTTCATGCGCGTCTTTTCGTTCTCTACCTCAGCGTACATACCGATAACATTTTCCACGCCGTACATGCCGGCATAGCCAAGCAATCTGTCGGTAAGGTTCAAGCCCAAGGTGAACATGGCCACACAAAGCAACGACCAGGCAAAGTTCGGCTTACGCTTTTGCGGTTTCGGTACATAAAACAGCAGTAAAATCACCACAATGCTGATAACGATACCGGCAATCATCGTGTTGCTCATCGTCGCAAAAATACCTTTAACAGCATAGATATTCAGGTTCTGGAAGAGAACGCTCTCCACGTGCATGGAGGTCTGCCAAAAGTAAAAACCGTCAAAGACCAGCGCTAAAGCGGAAAATACATAAACAGCAAAATAAAGGATTTTCATCCCGATGTTGGGCCATTTATGGTAGCACATTGCCATCAGCAGCACTGCAAAAATGTTATTGTTAATACCGGCAAGCACGGACAGGCTTGTCTGCAAACCTTTATCAAGACTAAGCTGGTTTACCATAAAAAAGGCTTCGCCCAGATAAAGAATACCGATAACAATAACGGGAAAATAGCGCTGCAATCTGTCCGGCACACGCTTACGCCGGTAATACAGTACATATGCTATCTCTGCCAAAACGCTGTCACGCAATACATGATCAAAAATCTGAAAGCCAAACTCATTCAGCGGAAAGGGGTGCGTTCCGCCGAAGCTTTGCCAGGCAAAAAATCCTTCTACTATGCAGGCCGCGATAATAAAAATCAGCCAGCCCATTTTTCTGCTTATCCTATTCACCTTACACCATTTCCTTGCTTACGCCAAAAACTTAATCGGCTCGGACTCCATCTCAATTAAAAGCGGAGCAGTTGTTACAGCATCTCCGTCAAGCTCTGCTGCAAAATTCTCTTCATTGCAGCGTATTTCCATTTTTTTCGCTGCACGGATAATAATATCATTATCCAGCGTCAGCGCCTCCATAGCAATGCAGGCCGCATAACGTATAAAATCCCCGCGCTTATCACCGGTAAACAGCGCCGCATGTAAAAGAGGTGACGAAAGCGACGCACCGTTAAAGAGGTTGTAACGTCCGGCATAATAGCGGCTCTTGCCTACAATAACAGAAGTTGCATCATACCACTCGGCTTCATCATCAAAACGCACCTGAAAGCGGTAACGCCAGTTGTTAAACAGAAATTCCTTACGCATAATCTCTGTTCCCTGCCAAACATAAGCAAGCTTGTTGAGCAGCTTTTTCTCCTTTTCGGTCACCTTGTCTACTACAAGGGAATCAAAGCCTATACCGGCAACCGTCAAAAAGACGTTGCCGTTGGCGCGTCCCAGATAAACAGGCACCTCTATACCTTTGGATACTCGTTTAAACCACTTATGCGGGTCCGCCTTCAGCAGCAGCTCCTTAGCCACCAGATTTACCGTACCGGCAGGAAAAACGCTGATGTAAGGCACATACTTGCGATTAGCCAGCTGTTCAATCATCGCTCTGATTGTGCCGTCACCGCCGGCAATTATCACCCAGTCAACCTTTTCCTCAACTATTTCCGCAGCAATCTGCGGTATCTGGCCAAAGAAGCGGATATCTCGCATTTCTGCATTTTTAGGTCCTACTAATTCCTTCACCAGCTTATAGGTTTCATTCACCTTAGCCATCATACTGGCAAAAAGCTGCTTACCGGAATTACGGTTATACAAAAGCACAACCTTTTTAAATTTTTTTACGTCTACATATTCTCCAGGCATATCTAACTCCTAAAAATCCATTTTTTACGTGAGAGATAGTTCCATACAACAACAATACAGCTTGTCAGCACCTTAGACAGCATCGGCTGCCAGTCAAGCAGGCTGACAAAAATATACATCAGCAGCAGGTTAAACGCCAAGCCTATACAGCTTACCAAAAACACCAGGCTAAGCTCCTTGCCGCGTTTGTAACGGCTGCCGCTGTCAAAAACCAAAACATTGCCCAAGAAATAATGATACAGTGTTGCCAAACAAAAGGATAAGGCTGTTGCCAGCATAGTCAGCAAGGTCAGGCTCAGCCCGGTTAAAAGATAGTGGAAGAAAATGTAGAACAAGGCCCACTCCACCAAGGCCGCCGTGCCGCCGACAAACAGATACAGCAAGAGCTTAATCAGCTCGCTGTCCGTATAATCAACACCAAATAATATTTTCCTGCGCATAGCGTACTCCAGTCATAGTATAATAGCTTATTATATCATCTTTAAGCGAAGTTTTCAAAGCTTTCCAGTAGAAGATACCGATGGTGACGTATTTATATATTTAGATAATTGTTGAAAAAAGATACACTGCCCGCTCCTTTTGTATAGCAGCATGACGCAGTAAAAAGCGTAACCATCATCGAATTCAAAGATGGCAAGCAGGCTTACCGTACAACAGTAAAGCCCTGATTCCCCTCTCAATATCGGTTTTCCCAGCCGATTTGTGGAAAAAGTTAGGCTATCATACACTCTAGTGATAGCCTCCACTTTTTATTTCAGATATTTCATATAGAAAGCTTCTATTTTATCAAAGGAACTTACATCAATCTTGCAGTACAAATCCGATGCACAACACCAGAAATAATCACCAGCTCCTTATTGTCTCCTTGTAGCTTTTTAATGGCATCTGAATTTAACTCAAAACCAAGAATAAAGATTGTAAAAAGAGGCTGGGACAAAACCCAACCTTAAACAGAAAAACCAGTGGAGTTTTACCGTCAGGTAAATTTCCACTG
>OGYN01000758.1_pt1 | contig 28477 bp, 28 predicted proteins | sample 1576551 | NCBI WGS metagenome assembly OGYN01 (sample SAMEA3541589, study PRJEB24748) | human gut metagenome | biome: human gut; feature: human-associated habitat; material: faeces | place: China | collected 2012 | reverse complement strand
GTGCAAACAATGTCCTGCTCTCCTATGTGAATGTGAAGATAGCGGAACTGGACGGACGCAAGCAGGAACTTCTGGCGAGGATAGCGGAGCTGACGGTGGAAGCCATTAGCCCGGAACAGGTCAGCCAGATTTCCGGCTACCTCGACACTTGGGAGAATGTATCCTTTGACGACAAGCGGCGGGTGGTGGATTTAATGATTACCACCATAGCCGCTACAAGCGACAGCTTGAACATCACATGGAAAATCTGACGGGCGGAACCCCTCCCGTCAGATACCTACTCTGTGTAGTCCCTTGTAAACTGTACTTTACTGTGTGATAAACTATTTACATCCACTTTGGATACCTCCTTTGATTAGTGCGGTTGGCGAACCAACACTATTATATCATTGGAGGTTTTTACTGTAAGCTAAAGCGATTGTTGTCCACCTGCATAGCAGGTGGTTTTTTTAAGGATTGCCTTACAACAAAAAGAGAGCAAATATTTTACTATTTGCTCTCTCAGAATTTAAGATTCTCCACTTATATGGCAGGAGCTCTCCCGAGTTTAAAATCTTCCACTTATATGGCAGGAACTCTCCCGAGTTTAAAATCTTCCACTTATATGGCAGGAACTCTCCCGATAATCAATTCCTTATCTATTAATCATTATATGCTTTCTTAATGAAAAAAGCAATGAGTATTTTAGCAGCACTTGTCCCATTAAAAATGTCAACATTAAAATCGACATTTTTTAGTATTTTTATCGTTTTGCCATTTTGCACAATATGCCACGCATTTTATTGTGTATTTTCACTTTTGCAATGCGCACCAGTAAGGCTGCCATTTCTGCCAGCCTCTTTACCGTGTCTGGTTTCCTTATTACGCAAGCTGCTTTACCTCTTCCTCGAATAGTTCCCCTGCTGTGCGGTATCCGTGTATTTTGCGTGGGTATCCGTTTATCCAGTTCTCTATATTTTCTACCTCTTTTTCTGTCTTATCGTCAAAATTAGTGCCTTTAGGTATCTTACGGCGTATCATTTTGTTTGTTACCTCATTCGTTCCACGTTCCCAGCTGCTGTACGGGTGGCAGTAATATAGTTGTGTCCTCTTCTCCCCCTCATTTATGATAGAACGCTGCAAGCCCTCTGCGTCTGCAAATTCGCTGCCGTTATCTACTGTAATGGTCTTAAATACCCGCTTAAACATATCAGCGCCCCACTTTCTTTCTAACCTATCCAGCGCCGCTACTACTGCCTCGTCTGTATGGTCTGGCAGTTTAAATATAATCTCGTTTCTGGTTTTTCTTTCTGTCAGTACCAGCAGCGTATTTTTTGACTTTCCACGCTTGCCTAAAACGCTGTCCATTTCCCAGTTTCCAAATTCTTCCCTTGTGTCTATCTCTTTCGGGCGCTTTTCTATGCTTTCTCCTGCTGCCGCTCTTTTCTGCTGCCTATGCACTTTTTTATATACTCGCTTTTTATTTTTCTTTACTGGCAAATCCTTATTAGACAGCTTTAGAAAAATACCTTTATCAATATAGCTGTATAAAGTCGTTACGCAGATTGTTACGGAAAAATCCCCCTCTTTCCCTTGTGCTTTCAGTTCTCCCAGCACTGCTGCTGGGCTGTAATCTTCATTTACTATTTTATCCTCTATGTAATTCGCATACGCAATATCATTACCTATTTTAAGCTGCGTACCTCTTGCTTTTAAATTTTCCTCTGCTTTTTCCTGTGCAACGTCTGGACTATAGCGTAATTCTTCCGTATAATCGCTGTTTCTGTGCATATACTGCCCTCTCTTAAGCTCGTTGTATATCGTGCTGCGGTGTACCCCCAGTTGCTCCGCTATCTCTATTACGCTATGCCCTGCCTTTTTCAACGCCTCAATGCTTATACGGTCTGTCCATGTCAGTTGTCGGCTGCCTTTCTTGTTTGCCATTCCCGCTACCTCTCTTTCGTTTCTGCTCTTTCCCCCATATACGACGAAAAGCCGCAAACTCTTTTACAAGTCTGCGGCTTATGCCTCTACCTATTTACAACACTTTTTACAAGCGGTGTATTTCTTCTTTGCTTGGCTTAATGGTATGCTCTTTGGGTTTTTCATTCCAGAACAGTTAGGCTTACTATGATATTTCTTGTTGCTGCGGTCTATGTATACCGTAGTTTCTCCCGTATGCTGGCTTACGTTCGGCGTTGTTTCTTCTATTACGTCAAGTTCAATATTGCACCCGAACGTCTGTACCCCCCCCCAGAAATTTCCAGTATTTCTGCGGTGTAGCGGGCTTTTGGGTACTTTCTTGCTAAGTCCCCTGCCAGCTCTGCCGATAGATTGCCTATTACCTTATCGCCCCATTTTACGTATGCGGCAGGCTCTCCGTTATATGTATACTTTTCTACTGTAATATCCTCATTACCAGACATTCTGCTTAAAATATCCTGTCTGTTTTCTCCGTCCTCATTGTTGAACGTCACGCCTACTACTTTTGTTCTGATTGTCTCTAAAATTTTGCCAGATGCAACGGCGGGCGCTGGCGTTCTTTTTTTGTTCTCTTCCTCTGCCTCTTTCTTTTTCACTCCAAAATATGCGCATACTGCCGCAATTAAAATGCAGCCCACCCCGCCTGTTACATTTCCAGACGGCAGCGCCGTTAAACCACTCACTGCAAACAATGCAGCTACTACCAATAAAATTACCTTTTTCCTTGTCATAGCAAGCCCTCTCTTTCGCTTATTTCAGTTCTAAAATTTCATCAGCAGAGGCGTTAAGCTCTCTGCATATTTTCGCCAATGCTATTGCGCTCGGCGTTCTTTCTCCGTTCTCCCAGCGGCTTATATCCTTTGGGTATACTTGCAGGCGTTCTGCAAGTTCCTTTTGCGTCACGCCTGCTGTTTTCCGTGCTTTTCTTATGTTCTCGCCTAAATTCATGCCTTACCTCTCTTTTCTCTTGCCCTCAAGATGAAAGCAACCAGCAGTTTTACCAGTCCTACTGCTACTAAAAATACTCCTAATTTCAAAAGCATACTCTTTACTCGGCTGTGGGTTTGTGTTATATTTCTTATAGGCGGCGGGCTTATCGCCCGCCTGTCGGTTAGGGCTTTCGCCCTAACCTATGTACTTACCGATTATGATAAGTATTATGCCTATGATTAAGTCTATCAATGCGTTGATTGTCAGGTCTCGCCATTCGATAGGCTTTTTCTTTTGTTTCTTTTTCTTACCCATTGTGCCGTTTCTCCTTTCCAGTGGCTTTGCCTCTTATTTGTTCTTATCTCCTTTCCATGATTTAATTATATACCCTTTTGGGTAACTTGTCAACGCTTTTATGCAGATTTTCCAATAAAAACACAAAAAATAAAGGGCAGGCAGTAACCCGCCCACCCTTGTAAAATCTTACGCAAGTCTTGTAGCATAGTCCAAACTTATCCAGCCTGCGCCGCTCTTTAATCGTCCCCAGCCTGCATCTGCTCCCGTTCCTGCTTTTACTTCCACAATGGTAAATACTCCTGTTCCTGTTGTATGTCCTGTCTTTGCGTAGTTCGTTCCTGCTCCCGTTCTGATATTAAGGTCTGTAATATCAACACGCACACTAAACGGCACGGCTGCGGCTGCCTGCTGCCCGCCTGCCGTATATACCGCCTTGCCGTTATCATCATATACGGTATACCCTGCTTTGCAAGCGCTCTTTGCGTTTTCCAATGATGTAAACGCCCCCAGCTGGCTTGCTGCATCTGTCCAACTCTTGCGAACTCTGTAATACTTCGTGCCGCCGCCTGCTGCATACTTTTTATAATATGCCTCGCCGTACTCTGCACGCTTTTTCTTTACCGCCTCGCTCTGGTCTGCTGGTTTTTCGTATCCTGTAAGTACGGCATCAGATGCACTGCGCACACTTCCCGCCTTTTTCAGCACTTCCATTACTGTTGTGTATCCCTGCAATTCTTCCCATAAAAAGCCCAACTGCATATTAAGGTCTGCAATGGATACGCCCGCCTGTTTTGCATGATTAAGCAACGCCTGCTTTCTGCTCCAATACGTCCACTGCGCCAGCCCATAGCCTGCACTGTCCTTTACAAAATTGCCATAGCTGCCATTATCCACCGTTGCTGTATATTCTGCGTCCGTCTTACCCAACTTATTGTTATAGGTGTTCTGTAAGTTGTTCGGCATAAGCCCGCTTTCAGCGTACAGATTACCCATAATACCAGCCACGGCATAAGCATTTAAGCCCTTTCCTGTAAGAAAATTCCAGATTGTTTTTTCATTGCCGCCCTGCGGTGTTTCTGCCTGTCCGCTGATTTTACGCTTAAACTCGTCCCATGTGTGGGCGCTGGTGTTATATACATACGGGTTAGGGCAAATTTTGCCCGTTACGTCATAATGCCTGATTACATGAGATGCAGGCACGCCGTATTTATTCATAAGGTAACGGGTAAGCTCTGCCGCTGCCTCTACTGTTGCGTCCTCAAAATACCAATCTTTATCTGTTGCGCCCATGCTCTTTGTGTTTTTCTTCCTTACGCACATTTCAATACCGATACTATTAGCGTTTCGGCACTCTTCGTGCTTATAGCTCGACGCTCCGCAATGCCACGCTATATTAGCGTCCTCTACGCACTGCCATACCTCGCCGTTAAACCCTACAAAGTAATGCGCCGACGCATTTCTATTACCGCCGCCATAATATCGGCAGTTGTTCTCTGCGCCGCCCAGTGCGCCCACGTAATGAATAACAATATATTTAATTCTGGAAATGCTGCCCTTATTGAAATTGTACCTACTTATCATTCTGTTAATTTTCATGTTCTCTGTCCTTTCTGCATACAAAATAAGCGCCTGCGGTATCCCGCAAGCGCTCTGTGCTGCTCTGCTCTTATTGTCCTTATCTTTCCTGTGTTCTGTGTTCCTCTACGCTGCCTGTGGTGCTGTCGCCGTCCAGTTCGTCTGTGTCTGGCAGCTCGTCCGTATATTTTGCCAGAAACTCCCGTACTTTTTCCCACACCTTTTTAACGGGTAGCCCGCATAATGCCATATTCTTAAAAATACTCACTACCTCATAGGCAATGTAAAGCAATGCGAAAAATTCAGCCACGCCCACGGTATCAAGCCCTAAATATGTACGTGCCTGCTCTGGTATAAATCCAATTAAGTTAATCCTAATCAGTACGTCAATCGCCAGCATGAATACCAGAGAAATAAGCATACCTACTTTTCTGATTGCTCCGTCAATTCCTGCGCAGCTGTTAAACCGCTTTTCTTTGATTGCCCGTAATACTCCAAAAACTGTATCGCACACAATCGCCAATACTACCAGCTGGATAATTTTGTTATGTGCTGCCGCCTCAATAAAATCTGTAATAGTCATGTTCATAAATCCTGCCTTTCTCTTAATTGCAAATTTTCTGCCCGCTCTTTCAGCTCTGCGCCGTCGTAGCCTGCTGTCTGCTCCCAGCTTTCCAGAGTGGCTATTAAATCAGCAATAAGCCTGCTTTGCTTTTCTATGGTTTCCTGTTGTTCTTGTACTACCCTTAGTAAATTGCTACTCATGTACTCGCTCCTGCATTTTGCCGCTTAAGCAACCTTTTCTATGGCTGCCTCTGCCAGCGTTTCTATTTTCTTTCGTAGGTTATAGCTGTCGGCGTGTCCTGCGTGTCCCGTCCAGCTCTGTATACTCTTTTGTAACTGGTCTTTTGTGATTTTCCCTCTCTCATACTTCTTGATAGTACGTTTTATTCGCTTTATACTATCCTGCCGTACTTTTCTGTGCGTTGCCCTGTGCTTGTAGCCTACAAAGTCTATACCGTTCTTTGCTGCCAGTATGGTAGTTTTCGGGTTAAACTCTAACTTAAGCTCTTCCCGTAAGAATTTGCCTCGCTCATATCCATAAAGCGGTAAAGCACTTTCTCATACTCTTTATGTCCCCGCTCTAAGTTCAAAATATTTGCTGCATTACGTCTGTGTCCGTCGATTATGCGGTATTCCCCGCCTACTCTCGCCAATACTGTAGGCTGTTCCTGTCCTACGTGTAAAAAGCTGTCTGCCAGCTCTTCTATGCCCTCTAATTTCTGGTGCGTATTCTCCTGTGCTGCCTTTACTTCATACGGGCTTAAATAAATCTCTTTATATCCCTCTGTCTGCGCCTGCTGCCCTGCTGCTTTTGTTTTTGCGTTCAAAATATCGTTAATACCAAACTTTGCCATATTCTTTACCTCGCTTTCTCTATCCTTTGCTTTTTCTTACACTGTCCCATTACACCGTTGCACATTTCGCACGTTCTCCAATGTTCGCAAGCGTCGCTTTGCGGGCATTTTCGCCCTGCAAATTTACCGCCCCAGTTCCAGCACGTAGTACCGCCGTTTCTGCTGCAATACCAGTAGGCGCATATTTTCTCTTTATGTGCCACGCTTGCTACCTCTCTTTCCCTGTGTACGCCGTTACAAATTTCTTATATCCCTGCGCCGCTCCGCAACATGGGCTATACTCATAAATCGGCTTTCGCATAAAAGTATTTTCTGCTACTTTCTTGGAATACCGAATAATACCCAAAATATTAAAATCTGTCTTTTGTTCCAGCCATTCTACGCCTGCTGCCTCTCCGTCTGTGTTCTGATATGACGTAATCAGCACGCCTGCCAGTTTTAATGCTGGGTTAAATGCCTTTGCGTCCTCTATCTGCTCTGTTACAATATCCAGCCCCTCTAAAGCGTCCTCGTCCACCTTTACGGGTACTATTACCTCGTCCGTAATCGCCAGCGCATTTATGACATTAAGCCCGATATCTGGCGGGTTATCAATGATGCAGTAATCATAAAAGCCGCCCATAATGTCTGCAAATCTCTTATAGCGCTCTGTCTGATTCTCGCTGTCCTCTTTTGTCAAATTCCATGTAGCCCCAAAAAGCGACATATTCGACGTAACAATATCTATGCAGCACTGCTGCCCTACGTAATCTGTATTCTGTATCAGTTCCGTTGCTCCCTGCCAGTCCCCAGCCAGCAGCCTTGTAACTGGCGCTACGCTCTCTGCGTCGTATCTGCTATACGCCTTGCTTAAATTCCCCTGCTTATCGTTGTCAATCAGTAGCACCCTATAGCCTCTCCTGTAAATCTCATACGCCATATTTGCCGCTGTAAAGGTCTTGGCTACGCCACCCTTTAAATTCAAAATGCTTATTGTTTTCATTCTTTGCCTCTCTTTCCTGCGTTGCCTCTAACGCATGGTTACTGTTTCCTGCTCTTTTGTAAGCTCGTCTGAATGTAATAAATACTGCTCTATCAGCTGTGCTGCTGGCTGCCAGCCATAACAAACGGCTGTATAATAGCCCTGCTGCCGCAGATATTCTAACCACTCTTTCTGCTTTTTGGTCGTCGTGTTCTTTCCTGCCTTAAGCTCAATGTAAAGCCCGTGATAGCCAGCCCTTGCAGCTGGTAGCACAATATCTGGCACTCCTGCCTTTACTCCCTGCCTCTTAAGCGCCACTGCTGTTGCTGCATCACGCTTGCCGCCGTTTGGTACATGGTGCATATATTCCAATTCTGGCATACGCCCCGTATTGTACCCAGCCCAACTAAATAACGCCTCTTGGTGTCCGCTCTCGTCGTCCAGTCTAAAGTTTCTCATTTTCTCGCCTCGCTTTCTGCTTGTATTCTACGTACTGGCAAATTCTGAAAAGCAGCCCGTCCTTATGCGGCTTACTGTTTTCCACTGCCAAAAGCTCTATTGTTTTCTCGTTGCGTAGTCCAGCGTTTCCCATAACGTCCCAGCGGCATATATCATAAAATCCGCACCGCAGGCAGCAACTCTTACAGTCCTTGCCTTTCTGGAATAGCCAATATTTAAGCCTCTCTATCATTTCATCCCCCCCTATCCGTTAATTTTACTAAGGTGTATCTTAAGTACCCATAACCGTAATACTCTGGGCTGTGTACTCCCTTGCTTATGCTGTTTTTGTCTACGTAGTAACCTTTTATCGCCTGTGGCTCTGTCTTGAAATACTCACGGTCTGAAATTATGTGATACTCTGGCTCTGGTCTTACTAAATTCTTGCTGCAATTCCAGCGCTTGCCCTGTAATGCCCCGTCAGTACCCTTTTTGTGTGTTCCTGTGTATTTAATTAAATAGCTCGCCAGCTCTGCATAGTTCCCGCTGTCGTCCAATGGGAATACCTTTACCCTGTTATGCCCCTCATAGGCTTTATACCAGCAGCGCTGTAAAATCTCTGTGTCAATTTTATTTACTACAAGGTGGTGATGCCTCGCACCCTTTGTGCCTATCTCCATAACGTGTATGTATTTGAACTCTAAGCCTGCTTTCCTGTATTCTTTTCTGCACTCCCTTAAAAATACGTCTATGTCCTGCCGCATCTGTTCTGGTGTTCTGTCTGGCTGCCCTTTCCTGCGGATATAGTCAAGCACTAAATGGTAGTCGCCATAACCATAGTTCGCATTTATGAGTATCCTTAACTTTCTCTCTGCCTGTCTGGTGTTTACTTTCTCCTGTTCCTCTTTTGTTGGCTTTACCTTATCCCCTCTCTTGATACCTTTCTTTTTGTATCTGCTGGTAAAGTACCTCTCTATCTCTATCGTATTCCCCGCTTTTGTTACCCTCTCTACGTATGGCATATATCTACCTCTCTTGTCGGTTCGTTAATACTTTTATCAAGTGTTAAAACGGGCTGCCCGCCCGTTAATTTCCTTGACTTTGTGCCATACATAGCTTATAATTTTTATAGTAATTCAAAGCTGTATAGCTTAGCGCCTATGGTGTTTCCCCACCGTAGGCGCTTTTATTTTTCATGTTTCCTGCCCCGCTCTTATGCGGCTCAAGGCGTACTCATACGCTCGTCTGTATGGCTCTCTACAATCGTAGCCCGTGCAACTACGTAATTTACTACCCTCACAAAATCCGCAGCTGTGCAGTTTGGCGTAATCGCTCGCTGCCCGTTCCTGCCTCTTTCCCTCGTATTCCAGATGCTGCTTAATCTGGTTTGCATCTATAACCGCAATCCCCAGCGTATTTGCTGTATATATTTCTCTGTCCATTCCCTCGCTTACGCCGTATTTCACGCCTACAATAACAAAATCGCAGCCTTTCAATAACGCAAGCCCTGCCGCCATTCCTCTTGCCCGTTCTGTCGGCTTATTATCGTCTACACATTGCGTCATATATAAATGTGGCGTAATGGGTGCTAAGCCTGCCTCTAATGCCTGCCGTGTCAGCTGCTGCGCATATTCTATGTTTCTGTCCAGCTCTGCGCCGTCTTTCGCCCTGTACGGGCTACAAATATAAACTCTTTTCATACTTTCGCCTTTTTCACTCTTTCCAGTTCATTACCAGCCAGTCCCGCTACCAATTTCATAAGGTCGTCTGCGCTCTTTTCGTCAATAAATCCGCTGAACGTGCAGCAGAGGCAATACCCCATAATAAGTGCGTAGTGGTCGTTTACTTCCTGCTCCGTTTTCATGCTCTTAAGATTTTCAATCAGTCCCATAAGGTGCTGTATATTCTTTATTCCCAGTTCCCCGCCGCTGCCGTGCAGCTCTACTCTGATTTCCTGCCCTACTGCTTTGCGCTCATTGTTTAATAATGTTCTAACTTTCATTGCTTGCCTCTTCCTTTCTTCTAATCAGCCGTGCTGATATTTCGTAAGCTGTACGCTGTTCTCTTTCTCCCGTAGCTGCATCAAGCACCTTTTCATAAATCTTCCCCGTGGTATAGGCTTGGTATCCTGCAATCTTTATGAATTGTTACGCCCTGTACTCTATCCCAGCCGCTCATTTTCTTTGTTTCTGTCAGCGCTTTAATTGCAGCTGTGTATTTTGCTGTGTCCTCTTTTGCATAAACCAATATTGCGTAATCATGTTCTTTAATAAAATTTTCCATGTGTCTACCTCTCTTTCGTTGTAAAAAAAATAAGCGTGCCAGAGTTTTTACGCTCTGCACGCTCTTCTTTTCTGCTGTTTCCTATAAAAAAAGAAAATCGGCAGAGGCTTTATAACCTCTTGTCGATTTTCATTCTAAAACTTATCGCAGCACTTGTCCCATCACGTTTTTTATACTATACTGATATCATCAAATCGAAAGAAGGTACTCTCATGACAAAACAGGAAATCAGCGAGATCAAAAAGCTGTTCACCCCGAAAAACTGCTCCATCACCCGGATCTGCGGATGCTATGTGGATGGAGAAAAAAATAAAAAGACAGAATTAAAGCAGGCCTTTCTGGCACTGCCGGAGGAAGAGATGTTCAAGTACTTCGAGATTCTGCGGAAGAGTCTGTCCGGCACCATCGGCAAAAATCTGCTGAATCTGGAATTTCCGTTAAAGAGCGAAACAGAAGGTGGCACGCAGGAATTTCTGCTGCGTCTTAGAGACAGCCGTCTGAAAGACGATGCCCTGTTAGAGCAGTTCTATGACCGCATCATTGAGTCTTATGAATATGTGGGCAATTATCTGATCTTGCTGATCCACGATGCCTACGATGTACCGGGTCGTACCAGAGACGGCATCGAAATGGAGGACGCTTCCGACGAAGTCTATGACTATATCCTTACCTGCATCTGCCCCGTGGATCTGTCCAAGCCGGGATTGAGCTATAACGCTGTGGAAAATACCTTCCAGAACCGTATCCGCGACTGGGTGGTAGGTATGCCGGATGCAGCCTTCCTGTTCCCCGCATTCAATGACCGCAGCACGGACCTGCACAGCACTCTGTATTATTCCAAGGATGCGGAAGAATTAAAGGAGAACTTCGTAGACCTGATGCTCGGTTGTCCGCTTCCTCTGTCCGCCGGTGGTCAGAAGGAGACTTTCCAGACACTGGTAGAAGAGACACTGGGCAATACCTGCGATATCGAAACGGTGAAGAACATTCACGAGAAAATGAATGAGATTGCCCAGGAACATAAGGAAGATCCCGAACCCGTGGTCCTGGATAAAAATGAAGTAAAGACCATTTTCGCCAACAGCGGCGTGGCCAATGACCGCATGGAGGTCTTCGACCAGTGCTTTGATGCGACGGCCGGAGAAGATACTTCCCTGATGATGACCAATGTCTACAATCCCCGCAGCTTTGAAGTAAAGACCCCGGATGTTGTCATCAAAGTGAATCCCGAGCGCACAGATCTCGTCAACACGAAGCTGATCGACGGCAGACAGTGTCTCGTCATTGAGCTGGACGGTAATATCGAAGTCAATGGCATTGCCGTACGGGCTGCCGGAAGCGGGAACGGAGACAACGAAGGCGAAGAGTAACGATTGCTTTTCTTTTGCTTATGTCTGGCTTCTCGCCAAATAAAAAACCAGAAGCAGCCTTACGAATGCAAGCATTCGACAGCTGTCTCTGGTTTTTATTTTTCTCTGAGTCGTTACATCTTAAAATACTGCATGCTCTCCGCCAACTCATCAGCAATCTTCTTCAGCTGTCCGGCACTGTCATATACCTGCTTAAAGGTATCCAGAACCTCCTGTGTCTCGGTATAGGTCTGCTGCGTACTATCTACATTGTCATGCGCAATCTGCGAAAGCTGCTCCACAGCCTCCATGACTTCTCCACGGGACTCGGCCAGTCTGCCGGTACTCTCTCTGATCTGCAGAATACTCTGCATGGAATCCTCGATCTCTTTTAAGACTTCCGATACATTGGTTCTGGTCTCCTGCATGCTGCCGCTCTGTTCCGTAATGATCTCCTGCATCCGCTGCATGATCTCCATTTCCCGGGCGGAATCTTCCATCAATGCTTTCGTAGTGTCTTCAATCTCGTGACCGGACTGGTTAGACTGCTCTGCCAGTTTCTTGATCTGGTCTGCCACTACGGCGAATCCTCTTCCGCTCTCTCCGGCTCTGGCCGCTTCGATGGAGGCATTCAGGCTTAACAGGTTCGTCTCTTCGGCGATGGACGTAATGAATTCCATGGCGGAATTGATCTTCTGGATCGATACATTGGTGCGGTCGGTCTGCTCCTTGACTTCTCCGATGATCCGCTCCACTTCCTCATTGATACTGCACAGCTGTGCCAGCGTATCTGCTGTCTTCTTACTGGACTTCTGCATGGAATCCGCATGGGCGTTCAACGTATCCACCTCTGTGGAAGTCTCGGTGATATGATCTCCCATGATCCGCATATTCTCGGAAGTACTCTCGGAATTTCTGGACTGCTCCGTAGAATTTGCCACCACCTGACTTACAGCGTTCTGTACTTCGTTCATGGTACCGTTGGTAGTGTCTGCTGCATTTCCCAGCGCTCTGGAAGCCTCCAGCAGACTCTCGGAATTCTGGGAAATTCCTTTCAGGATACCCTTCAGAGTATCCTTCAGTTTTACGGTAACCCTGGACAGATCTCCGATCTCATCCTTCCTCTTTAACATCTTGTCATCGACCCAGACGGTCAGATCACCCTCTGCGACCTTCCCCATGATACCGATACTCTTCTTGATATTCCGGCTGATGGAAGTGGCCAGCTTCAGTCCCACGCCCATACACAGGATCATCGCCACACATACAGCTGCACCTATGCCAAAGATCATGCCGTTCACTACGGCATCCTTGTCCTCTTTATTCGTACCCACGAATACCATGCCGATGATCTCCGCAGAGTTGTTCTGATAGACCGGCATGAAATAGCCGTAATTCATAACTCCGTCCAGAGAGACCGCACTGCTGAAATACTCTTCTCCGTTCTGTAATACCTTCTCCACGATCCTGTCTCCCGCCGGAGAATTCAGAATCCGATCTCCGTTACTATCCACGGCGGAAGTCATGATGCGACGGTCCCCGTAGAAAAAAGTCACATCCATTCCTGTATTGTCCCTGATCCGATCCACCAGGCTCTCGGAACGGGAGATATTATAGCTGCCTTTCCAGATGTCGCCATTACTGGATTCCATATAGTCACCGGTGTTCTGGTCATATGCTGCCAGCGTTGCCGCAGCCGTTCCCTTCAGTCCTTCTTCGATTTCCTCCATCATGGAACTGCGTACCGTCGTCAGCATAAAAAAGATAGATAACAGTCCCAACAATACTACCGGTCCGATGGTCATTGACAGAATCTTTTTTTGTATACTCATGAAAATGCCCCCTATTCTACCACAGATACGGTCTTGAAATACCAGTTGATACCTCCGGTGATCGTTGCATCATCCAGCGTTGTTCCTTCTTTGCCCACGGTCTCTCCCGTATTGGTCTCGATCACACCGTCAAATACCCCATTTTCTCCGGATAAAATCTGCTTCTTGGCTTCCTCTACTTTCTCTTTCGTTCCTTTCGCACAGAAATCCGCCAGATCCGTGATGCTCACCAGATTTTCATTCATGCCGCCGTAATAGTTGCTGCCGTCCCAACTGCCGTCAATGACGCTCTGCACTGCTGCCGTATAGTAAGCACTCCAGTTCCATACCACACTGCACAGGCAGGACTGCGGAGCATCCTTACTCATATCCGAATTATATCCGATACTGTACACACCTTTTTCCTGTGCCAGCGTCTGGGGATATACGGTATCACAATGCTGTGCAATCACATCACAGCCCATATCCAGTAACGTCTGTGCCGCAGCTTTTTCTCCCTCGGGATCGTACCAGCTGTTTGTCACCTTTACGTATACCTTTGCGTCCGGATTCACCGAATAGATTCCCAGTGCAAAGGCATCTATACCGCCGGTGACCTCCGAATTGGAAGAATCCATAGCTGCCACATACCCGATTTTATTGGAAGAAGTATTCATTCCCGCCACGATACCGCTCAAATATCTCGCCTGATAAATTCTGCCGAAATAGTTGTTGAAATTTTTACCGTTGCTCAGGTAGCCGGTGCCATGGGAAAAATACACTTCCGGATATTCTTCCGCCATTTCCGCTGTAGTTTCCATATATCCCCAGCTGGTAGTAAAGATGATATTACAGCCTTCATCAATACATTCCTGAATTGCCTGTCTGGTCTCCTGCGTATCACTGTCATTGACATTAATCTTGCGGATGATCTGATCATCTGATAATCCCAGATTCTGCTGCATTCCCTGAATACCCAGATCATGCGTGTACGTATAGCCGCTGCCATCTGCCGGATCCGACAGATGCAGTACTCCTACCTTGATCTCCTCCTTTGGAATCCCTGCAGTCTGTGTTGTTGCGCTGTTGCCGCTTTCCGACTGCACCACCTGCGTAGTCCCATTGCTACCCCTTGCCTCATATCCGATGTTTGTAGCATAATCGTCCACTTCTCCGGTATTTCCGCAGCCTGTCAGTAATGCACACCCCAGAAGAATTGCCGCTGCCTTCCAAAAGTTTCCTGTTTTACCTCTTCCCATATACAAGTACCCCTTTCTCCTTTGTAGTCTATGTATATCTCTTATCTCTACCGTCTGATTTCTCAGAATCGGTTGATTCTACAAATATAAACTACAGCCTTCCCTTATTCCCTGCTGCCATGGCAGGTAAAATAAATCACCTGATACTCTTTCGCGATCTCTGTAAGGAACCGCATTGCTCCCTTGGTCCGGTTCTCATCCAGATTCACAAAAGGGTCATCCAGAATCAAAAACGGCTTCTGTTCCTCATACATGGCTTCCACCAAAGCAAGTCTCATACAGATACCGATCAGGTCACGGTTGCCCAGACTCAGGTATCCGATGTCTCTGGGCATATTTCCTTCAATCACCTGTAATCTGGTATTGGCATCCATCTGATAATTTTCGCATTCCGTTCCCGTGAGAATTCTGTAATATTTCCGGAACCCCTGCATAACAGGTTCTGTATATTTCGCAGTGAACGAACTCTTTGCCTGTTCCAACAGATTTTTTGTCATTCCAAGCAATTCATATTGTTTGAGTCCTTCCTCTGTCTTCTCCTGCAACGCTTCCAGCTCTTCCTGCATATTTTCCACAGTATCCCAGGATTCCTGTAAGTCGGAAAGTTGTTTCTGATAGCTGTCAATGGTCTGAAAACGTTCTTCCATACGCTCCGAAAGGACCTGCATTTCATCTGCCAGACTTTCCAGGGATTCCTCTCCCTCCGGGATCTTCAGTGCCAGAAGTGCCAGAATGTCCTCTTTCTCTTCAAACGCTTTTATCTCCTGCTCGATTCTCCGATATTCCTGTAACTCCTTCTCATAATCCTTTCTATGACTTTCCAGTTCGGCCAGCTGTTCTTCCGGGTGCTCCTCCGGAATCAGCTGCAACGACATCAGATAATTTTTTACCTGTTCTGCCAGCGCTTCGTATTTCTGCTTTTGCTGTAAATATTTCTTTTGTTTTTCCAGTAAAAGCTGTCTCTGTCTGCACTTTCCCGCCAGTTCATGCAATGCCGCAAGATAATTTTGTGTTTCCGGTACTTCTCCGTATTCTGCAAAAAACTGCTGCAAATCTTTCTGCAATGCGGCAATTCTCGCAGTCTTTTCATCCGATCCGTCCTGCTTCTGCCGCTCCAAAAGTGCCTCGTAATCTCTTCTCTTATTCTGCAGTTCCACAAGCCAGGAGGTCAGTTCCAGTCCTTCCCGAAGTCCCCAACGAGTGCAGAAATCATCAATCTGTTCTTCCTCTATGCGGACCTGTGCCTCAAGTTCTTCCATTTCCTGTTCCAAATAGGAAAGCTCTGTATTTTCTCCCGTTTGGACTTTGGATCTGCCTGCTGTAAACAACAGTGCCGCTGCCACAGCTGCAATTCCCAGTACCATCAGGACTCCTCCGATCACTCCCTGTCCCAACAGGATCACAGCAAAACCGCCAATCGATAAAAGAATGCCAAAAAGCAATAGTATTTTTTTCCTTTTACCTGCTTCTTCCTGCTCCCGTAAGCATCTGGCATCTTCCTGTGCCTGTATGGATTGCAGGGTTTTCCGCTGTATTTCTTTCGCCTGTAGAAGACTTTTTCCTTCATTGCGGTTCGTCCAGGCATTTTTTACACTGTCGATCTCCGCCTCCTGTGGCATTCCTTCCGCAAAATATCCGGAAAGCTCCTCTAACCGTCTGCTCTCTTCCCCTGACAGGGCATTTTTTCTTATCGTACTTTCCAGGCTCTCAAGTTCTTGTGCCTCAGCATATTTTTCTTCCAGCCGGGCATTGTCCACCATGGGGAAATTATCTTTTAACTGCGCCTGTTCTTCCACTGTCAGGCAATAGATTTCCATTGCCTTGCGGACAGAAATCCCCTGATTGCAGACGGCTGCTTTTTCGCGTAATTCTTCCCCTTTTGGTATCACGCCGTTAAAATAGCTTTCCGCTTCTTTTAAAGTCTGCTGTCTCTGTGCCATTTTTGCACGCAGATCCAGGTACTTCTCTTTTTTCGCCTGTTGATCCTTATAAATTCCCAGTTCCTTTTGTCTCTCCTGCAGTTCTGTCAGTTCCGCAGAAAGCTTTTCTCTCTCCTCGATTGCTGCCTTTTTCCGGGTATCAATACTTTCCATCGTATTGTGTATCTCCTGCCCGTTACGGATCTGCGTCTTCAGTTCCGTAATGCGGTCCTTGCTCTGACGGAGCGATCCGGTCTTACGAGAGGGTGACATGCTGTTTAACAGATCGTTCAACCGCTTGTCCGCTGTCTCAAAATTATTGATATCGTCCGTATTCTCCGCCAGATTCCCGATTTTGGCATTGATGCCGTCCGTAACAAAGGTCTCGCAGTCATTCTGTGAGATAAAAATCGTTCGTTCAAAGGATCCTGCGTCGATCCGGAACAACTCTTCTCCCAGATTTTGTGTAAAATCACTGCATGGAAGATTTGTTTTCGTATCTGTCAGCTGAAATTCATCTTCTGCGCTTTTACTTCCGAAGGTTCTGCGGACAGAATATTGCTTTCCTTCACTTTCGAATTGCAGTTCTCCGCCATAGACGCCCTTTTGCCAGGGACTGTATCTCTTCCTCTCATTTTCCAGTGGGTCTCTCTTCCCTTCATTCCGGAATCCGAACAGCATAACGCGTAAGAATGCTGCCAGTGTGCTTTTTCCCCAGCCGTTTCCCTCACAGACGGTGTTGCAGCCATCTGTAAAATCATATGTAAAGTCACTTAGTTTTCCGAAATTCTCAATGTGACATTTGATCAGTTTCATGCGTCCAGGATCTCCTCTCCGGCCAGTGCCTGCAATCCGTAATGTATCACTGTCGCCTTGTCCTCTTCCGGCAGATCCGCTCTGCCCATGACAGTACGGATAAACTCTCCCTTTAAGGACTTATCCTTTGCAAAAGCAGCATAATCCACCAGATACTCAGAGCTGTCCTTAATCTTCACAAAATAAAAAAGGTGGCTGAACTGATGTAACAGAAAGTCAATATCCTTTTCACTTTCCACATCTATTTTCCCGACCAGTTCATACTTGATCAGACTTTTCTCCGGGTAACCTTTCCCGGCTGTCTCGGCTCTCATCCGTTCCATGATTTCCGTCGTGGATTCACAACCGGTAATATCCACCGGGATGGTATAGAGCTTTCGGGATGCGAAAGGAATAAACGTACTGTCAATTGTACCTGTCAGCTCATCAATGTCAAGCATCACAAATCCATGCTCTCCGCATTCATCAAACCCTCTGCCCTCCAGACAGCCGGGATAACAATAGACGCCTCTCGCATCCAGACGCTCTTTTTTATAGCTGTGGATGTGTCCCAGGGCAAGATAATCAATTCCCTTATTTTTCAATGCCGTCAGATGAATGATCTCCGCCTTATCTCTCGCACTGTATTCCGATTCCTGCCCATGCAGGACTACAATGTTGCATTGATCCACATCCAGTGACAGCGTATTATATATGCTTCCACTGTTTTCCGGTGTCAGTTCCACCCCAGTAACCGCAACTCCCTTACCGGAAGTATTCTCCGTCCCTGAAAGTTCATAGCTTGTCCAGTTGTTCCCAAATAGATGAAGATTCTCCGGAAGTTCCGAAAGACCGGACGTAAAGCTTCCTTCGTCATGATTCCCCTGTAAGTAATAAAAAGCTATTTTGGGATGTCCCTGAATTAAGTCTTTTACCACATTCCGGGCGGTAGCGGATACGTTTTTCGTATCGAACAGATCTCCTGCGATTATGATCGCCGCCACGCCCTGCTCTGCCCCGTAGGTAACCATATTCTGAAAAGTAGTCAGCAATTCCGTCTTGCGTTCTCTCGCTTTTTCTTTGGTCAGATTTGCACTCATTTTGGAATCCAGATGGATATCCGCACAATGGATGATTTTCATATTGCTGCCTCCTGTATCGTCTCTGTAATACATGTCGTGTCTTAAAATATCTTAAAACAAGGTCGTACGGATCTGTATTTACAGACATTTTTATTATATACGAATCTCTGTTCGATTACAACAAAAACGTATCGGCAGTGAGACATTCGATCTCATTTTCCGATACGTTTTATTTACTACCTGTTTCCGTCCAGCTTCAGTAAATCCGAAAAGCTTTGCAAGGGGTATGTTACAAAAGCAAAAGCTGCTGCCTCCCCTAATCCCGCACTGTCGAATCCTCCGGCTTTTGCTGCCAGAATACCGGCTTTTGCATCTTCCACAACCAGGCATTTTCCCGGACACAGCCCCAGATACTGTGCTGCACACAGAAACACTTCCGGGTCCGGTTTTGACCTTGTAATATTGGTTCCGTCGCTGACGGCATCGAAATATCCGGTAAGCCCAAGCCTTTTTAAGATCAGTTTGGTGTTTTTGCTGGAAGATCCTATTGCCAGTTTTCGTCCGCGGCTTCGCAGCGTATCCATAGTCTTCCGGACTTCTTCGGACAAATCCGCCTCGCCCATATTTTGCAGCAGACCTACATATAATTGGTTCTTCTTTTCCGCAAGTGCTGCTTTTTGCGCTGCGGTGAGCGGTTCATCGTGATATTCTTCCAGCAAAATCTCCAGACTGTCCATACGGCTCACCCCCCGCATCCGGTCATTGATCCGGTCATCAAAATTAATTCCGAGTTGATCCGCTATCTGTTTCCATGCCAGGAAATGATATCGGTCCGTATGGCAAATGACACCATCCAGATCAAATATTATTCCCTGATAGTTTTTCCTACGCATGCAGACTGCCTGCCGTAATCAGTTTGCCTGACTTCCTGTCAAAGAGCAGGATATCCTCTCCGCCAACTTCGAATTTCACTTCCTGTCCGATCTTGTATGCTGTATTTCCAAATACTACACCGGTCAGCAGAAAATCTCCGATGCGAAGCTTAATCGTGGATTCCATACCGGTGGGCATAGCACCGTAGATCACGCCGTCCAGACCTGCACCATCGTGTAATTGCAGGGCTTCGGGACGTACACCGATGACAAAATCCTCGTTGGTGATCACGGGAGCTTCCTGCAGTGCGTAATCGTCCTCGTTCACTCTGGCAATATGATACTTGAAGACTTCATCCTTATTGGATTTCTCCACAGCTTTCTTATCCTGCATTTTCTCTTTGTGACGGGCTGCCTCATCAGCTTCGTTCTTATCTCTCTCTGCAAACCATCTTAGCAGATCCAGATGTTCTTTCGGAACAAACTTTGCCTTTCTACCGTCTAAGATCGTCACATCCAGGCTGCCGTTTTCATTCTGCACACCCTTGGCTTCGATAAAATTAATGGAAGGATTTCCTACGAAATCAGCCACAAACAGGTTGTTGGGTCTGCTGTACACAGTCAGCGGTGCTTCATACTGCTGCAATACGCCGTTGTTGATCAGACAGATCTTCGTTGCCAGTGTCATCGCTTCCATCTGGTCATGGGTTACATATACGAAGGTGCTTCCGGTCTCTACATGCAGACGCTGCAGTTCATATCTCATTTCCAGACGGAGTTTCGCATCCAGGTTAGACAGTGGCTCATCCATGAACAGTACCTGGGGTTCCGGTGCCAATGTTCTGGCAATAGCAACTCTCTGCTGCTGTCCACCGGACAGTTCTGCGGGATAACGGTTCATGAACATTCCGATCTTAACGATTCGGGATACTCTGCGTACCGCCAGGTCTATCTCTTCCTTGGAATATTTTCTGACCCTGGTTACTACCTTGCCACCGGATACGACTTCGAATTTCTCGTTAAGCTCTTCCCCTTTTTCCTTATGACCTGCCAGGATGCTGTCCAATTTTGCAGTCAGTTCCTGCTTCTTTTGCTTTGCGGCACTTTCTTTGTCTGCTGCCTCATGGAGCTTGTAATTATACAGTTCCTTTGCAGTATAGATAGAAATGGTGTAATTATCGATCAGCTTCAGGTAGACCATATCCAGGTCTAATTTTCCCTTTTTATCTCTGCATTCCTCAATGAGTTTTACCAGCTCTCCCGGATTTTCCAGTGCCTTGATCATGCTTTTTAAAGCTTTGGCTTCCTCATCGATCACGGGAAGTTCTTCCTTGATATTTCCCAGTCCGAAGGAGATGTTCTGGTATACCGTCATGTTCGGCCACAGTGCGTAGTTTTGGAACAGGAATCCGACTTTTCTCTTATTTGCGGGAACATTGATCCCCGCTTCACTATCGAATACCACCCGGTCTCCGATCTTGATCTGCCCGCTGGTAGGGGTCTCCAGACCGGCGATCATACGTAAGGTAGTGGTCTTACCGCAACCGGAGGGACCAAGCAGAGTGATAAAGGAATTATCCTCCATATCCAGACTCAGATCATCTACCGCATAGAATTTTCCCCAACGTTTTGTAACATGTGTTAATTTGATTTCCGGCATAGTTATTTACCTCCGATACCTTCATCCAGGCTGGACCCGGTCAGTTTATTTACCAAAGTGTTAAAGATCAGGATCGTTACGATCAGGATCAGGTTGATGGCGCTGGAGAATGCATACAGTCCCATCTCATCGAAATAATCCAGTGTCGTGGAGAGGATAAAGCCCTGCGTACATAACAGTAAGAACAGGGACAGCTCTCGCAGACAGGTCATGAACGGAAGCATATATCCGTTGATAATGGAAGACTTCTGGATCGGAATGATGATCCGCAACATCCGCTTGTACCAGGGAATATCCTGGATGATGGCCGCTTCCTCGATCTCTCCCGACAACTGCAGCATGGAGTTCAGTGCACTTCTGCTGGCGAAAGGAATGTACTTGATCACACCTGCGATGATCAACAATGTGTAAGTGTTGAACAGGTTGATCTTGTCATTGGAGAACAGGATGAAGAAGGCTGCGCCCACTGCCAGGGATGGCATCAGGTACGGCAGGAATGCCACACCGTTGACGTAATTCGCCCACTTGCTTCTCCGGTTCTTGGATACCGCATAACCGATCAGGGTGCCAATCGTACCTGCGATCAGAGCACAGCAGACAGCAACTAACATTGTTCCCTTGAATGCTCTCCAGATCAGCGGATTGTGAAGAATACCGGGCTGTCCGTACAGAGCACCGGCTCCGTTGTTATCCGTCAGCCACCACTTGGTGGTCAGAGCACCGGAATCCATGGTATACAGGAAACTGTAATCTCCCGGATTCGGAAGGAAAGTCTCCAGTGCGAAGGACAGGATCGGGAAAATACTGGTGAAGAAGGTGATGACGATCAGGATGACCGCGATCAGATATTTCCCGACTTTTCCTAAGTTGATCTTGGAGATCTGTCCGGATTTACCGGTAACCGTCGTATAATTTTTACGGCTCTTTAAACTCATTTGGTTCATTAACAGGATCGCCACACCGAAGATCATCATGATGATGGCAAGAATACTGGCTTCCCCGGTATACTTGGAGTTCATGGAGATATACTTGGTGGACAGAGTGGTCAGTCCCAGGTAGTGCGGTACGGGATAACTTCCCATGGCGCTTCCGAATACCAGCAGGATCGTGGAAAGAATCGCCGGTTTTACCATAGGTAAGGTAATGCGGAACATGGTCTTCCACTTCGGTGTATCCAGGATTGTCGCTGCTTCCTCCAGATTGGCATCCATGTTGCGGAAGATACCGCCGATCAGGATGTAGGCAAAGGGGGCGTAATGCAGTCCCAATACCACTGCACTGGGGAACAATCCCAAGCACCACCATTTTGGCATCGTAATATTAAAAAGAGATGCCAGCAGTCCGTTGGAGGTTCCGGTGACTGCATTACTGTTGAACACATTCTGCCATACCACAGCCAGTGTCCACTGGGGCATGATGTAGGGGAAAATAAAAATAGAGCTTAAATATTTTTTACATTTTAAATTGGTCCTCGTAATTAAGAATGCGAACAAGCCGCCGAACAAAATGGAGATCAGGCAGGTAAATACTGCCAGAAGCACGGTATTTAACAGCGGTGTCCACAGATTTGTTCTCGCCAGTTTACTGGTGAACAGATCCGCATAGTTGGCAACGGAATACCCGCTTGCCTTTCCGGTAAGATGTGCATCGATGGTGCCCGGATGGATCTTAAAGGTATCCTCGACGATTGCCACGATCGGCGCCACTGTGGTAAAAGTAAGTACAATACCAAACAGAAGCAGAATGATATTTTGTGGCTTGGAGAAATACGTCTTGATCTTGTTCAGAACAATCACCATCTTGCTTGTTTTTTTTGTGGCACTCTGATTCATGGTTAACCTCTCTTCCCAATACAAGCTTTTGGTCCTGTAAACCATCCACCCCTGCGAATAAGAAAACTGCTACATCATGCCTGCATGGAAGTAGCAGTTTTCTTATTCTGACAGGACGAATAGTCACTATTTTATATCATATATCACTCATATCACTCAGCAGTATACTTCGGTAACAGCTCGATCCAGCTTCCTACCGTGAAGGATACGGATGCGCAGTACTCAGGATCTTCCAGCACCAATTCGCCATCGGTAGACCACCAGTCGAAGCCTCTGTCATTCTTGCTCTCGTATACAACATTACCGTTCTCATCATTACCGCCGGTGCTGTGCTGATAGGTAGCTTCGATTGCCTTTGCCACTTCAGGGTTAGCGGAATAACCGCCCATGTCTTTGCCCCATGCGCTGAAGCCGTCTTCCGTACAGGTCATGTATGCGATGAACGCACATGCAGTCCAAGGCAGCGGGCTGTTATCGGTAACGAACAAGTAATGACAGTAACCGTAGCCACCGATTCCCTGATAACCATCCTGATAAGCGGCAACCTTGATATTGTTCACAGATACACCTGCGGATTCTTCTACAGAGCGCAGTTTACTATATACTAACAATCCACACTGATCGGTAGCGGAATCGGATACCAGCGTATTACAGATAGGTCCATCATCGGTCTGGGCATTGTAGCTGCCTACCCAGAGCTTGATCCATGCCAGAGCATATTTACCATCAGCGCCTAAGCCTAAATCATTTGCCTCGGATTCCATCTCATCAATCGTGGGCTGGAAGTAAGCCTGCTCATCAGCGGGTAATGCATTAAAGGCATCCTTTAACATGGCTGCATATTTGTCTTCGGTCAGCATGTACAGGAAGTTCTTACCTACAACTTCAGAATCAATATCCATGAACAGTGCATGGGTATCTTCTGCCACGAAGTCCCAGCAGTTGTCATATACTTTGCTGCCGGTGCAGTTATATTCGAATACTTTATTCAAGGTCTGTAATGCAAGGTAACCGTCCACTGCGTCGGGAGTGGTTCCGTTGGCTTCTGCCCATTCCTTAGGAATAAAGGTATCCAGTATTCCGGTCTGTGTCATCTTGGATTCGATCTGATTACCATCCTGGATCAGAGTCATTGCGAAGGTTCCTTCCGGTTTCAGGGAATCTGCGGTCAGCTGCTCGAAAATCTTGTTGTTCTTGGGCTGCTGCCAGTCAAATTCCATGCTGTAAGAAGGATCGATAGACTGCAGATACTCAATAAACAGGGGTAATGCTGCTTTACCGCGGCTGGAGTTACCCACACCGTAAAAAGTCTTGCCGTTGGATTCCTCTATGGCTTTCTGTGCCAGTTCTTCCAGGGTCATTCCTTCTGCCTGTTTGATGATCTGCTGAGTTGCAGTAAGATTTGCGTCGTCGGCTGCCTCCGGGGTCTTGGTCTCTGCCACCGTCTCGGTTCCGGCTGTCTGTGTGTTGTCTGCGCTTCCAGTTGCCTGGTTCTGTGTCTCGCTGCTGCCGCATCCGGCTAACATACCAACACTCAGTGCACAGATCATAAGTAACGATACTACTTTTTTCTTCATATGCTGTCCTCCCTTGAAACATATAGTTTGTATAACCCTTCATGGTCCACTTACTTGGAATGGGATGTTTCCCACTTCCGTTCTGATGATTCTATTATACGTTGGGAGTTCAGCAATTTGTATAAGGTAAAACTGTTATTATTTTAATATTTCTGATATTATGTATAATATTTCTGCTATTTTCTCGATTCGTTTGTGCAATCTGTTATCTCTTCAGGCTTCTGTCTTGATATTCCGAAGGTGTTACACCGACAATCCGCTTAAAGCTGCTGGAAAAATGTGCAATATCACGATATCCCACCTGCTCTGCCACCTCATAGACTTTATTTCTGCAGTCATTTAATAATTTCATGGCTGTCCGCATCCGCACTCTGGTAATATAAGCCGCCACCGTATAATCCGTCTCCTTTTTGAAAGTATGACTTAAATGTCCCTCGCTGATTCCCACATGTTCTGCGATCTCTGACACGCATAACTCAGGATTTTCATAATGTTCGGTAATATAATCCACTGCGGCCATGACGTATTTGCTCTTGTCGCCTTTGTTCAGTACCAACTCCGGAAGCTGATCATCGCCAGCCTTTTCCTCACGTTCCTGTGTCTTTTTCCGTTTATCCAATGCATTATTCACTGCCTGCTCCAGCTCTCCGTCCCCGAAGGGTTTTAACAGATAATCACTTGCAAACAGCTTCAGGGCACTCTGTGCATAGGAAAAATCACTGTATGCGGTTAAAAAAATCACACTGACATCATTGCCTTCTGCCCGCAGTTCCTTCAGCATTTCGATACCGTCCATTTTGGGCATACGGATATCGCAGATCAGCAGATCCGGATGATATTTCCGCACGGCTTCCAGTCCTTCGATTCCGTTGCCGGCTTCCGCCACGACGACACAGTTCAGTGCCTGCCAGTCTGTCTCCATCACGATTCCCCGTCGCACCAACATTTCATCATCTATTACGATTACTTTGTACATAACCCAATTCCTCCCTGTCTTTTGCACCCTATGTCTTTTGTTTTTCTTTCCTTTTCGTCTTTCCCCTCTGAATCACTCTCTTGAATTATTCTCTTTGCTGCTTCCTTTTCAGGCTTTTTCTCTTCTGACCGGCAGTCGCAATGTCACCCTGGTACCTCCGGATTCCTTACCATCCTTTGTAGTTTGGATATTTCCATCCGATTTTTCCATGTAAATACCGTATTCCTCACCGTAAGTCAGCCTGAGAATGGTGTCAACATTTGATACTCCGATATGTCCCACAAGCTGCTCCTGTCTCCTGTGATTGATTGCCTCCATTAAATCATCCGGAGCTCCGCAGCCATCGTCAGTCACCTCAATGCAGAGTACACCGGTCTTCCCTGTAATCCGCACATGGATATTTCCTTCTTCGCTCTCTTTTAATCCGTGTAACACTGAATTCTCTACAATCGGCTGAATAATCAGTTTCGGGATTACACAATCTTCCAGTCCTTCTTCCATTTCCACGGAATAGGAAAACTTATCATTGAAACGAATTTTTTGGATATCTACATAGCAATTCACCAGCTCCAGTTCTTCCCTGAGACAGATAAACTGCCTCTTGGAGATACTGGTCCGCAGAATCTTGGCCAATCCGGCTGCCATGGTCGCAATCTCCGGAATATGATTGGCCTTTGCCACCCATTTCATGGTATCCAGCGTATTGTACAGAAAATGGGGGTTCAGCTGCGCCTGCATCATGGCAATGTGAGATGCATTAAGTTCTTTCTGCTTCTCTATCTTCTCCTGCACATTCTGTTCCAGTTCATTTGCCATGATATTAAAATTCCTTGACATCTGCCCCAGCTCATCTTCTCTGTCGGAAGCGATCCTTACAGTCAGGTCTCCCTCCTGCAAAGTGCGCATGGCAGTATTCATCCGTTCGACGGGGCGCGTCATATTTCTGCCTACATGGGATGCCACACCTACACACAATAAAATACTGATGATCAGCATTACGGTAAGTACACTGTACATGGAATTCAGTACTTCCGTGGAAAATACACTTGGACATGCCATTACCGTATATAATCCGGTATTTCCCAAAGGTTCTATCAATAATTCTCCCGCACGATAACCCCCCAGTAACTTATGTCCTTTCATCAGTTCTTCTCTAATTTTGTCTGTCTGCAGATTACCGCTTTCAAAAATCGTTCGCCAATAGGTATCTAAAAAGGCGACTTCCGCCTTACTGTTTCCGTTATCATAGAGCAGTTTTTCAAAGTTTTCCGCCCGCATGCCGATAACGATGTAGCCCTCTAAGGTATTCTCCTTCCCAAGCAGTTTCCCTGCAGCATACATCAAAATATCTTTATCATTAGGCTCCGCCCTGCGCAGAACCAGGTTTTCTTCACTTTCTTCGACGGCCTTCAGAATGCCCCAGTATACCGGCAAATCTGTTCCGGCATTTCCCTGAGCCGTGGTATAAATACATTTTCCGGTTTTATCATACAGGTCAACCTGCGCATACTCCCGCAGCCCTGACACTTCCCGGTAAAATTGCAGATAGATCTTACTCTTTGACCAGGAATCCTCTTCATTGATCTGCCCCACGATTTTACTGTTCGCATTAATGCTTTCTACTGTTTCCTCGAAATTTTTAAAAAGATGAAGCACACCGGCATCTATTTGTTCTGCCTGCTCTGTCACTCTTTTTTCATAATCACTGTTGATCTTCGTCTCCATAGTCTGAATGAGAGATACGCCGAACAGCAACAAAGGGAACAGTGCTACCACAGCAAAACAGAATAACAGTTGTCTGTGAAATGACTTTTTTATCCATTTTTTCATCTGTTTTCCTCTTGTAGTCTCTCCCACGCAGTCAGGATATTTTCTTTTTCCCGTGCAGCCCATTGAATATCATAATCAATTGCCTTTAACTTATTTTTTTCCTGAATTGCGTATTCATCCATATCATTTCGAACTGTTCTGCGGAAAAATTTTTCTTCCACAAGTCTTTGTACATCAGTACCTACCGTAAACTCCAAAAAAGCTTTTGCGTTCTCCGGATGCCTGCATCCTTTTACAATCGCAGTTGCATCCGGAATCGCACTGGTTCCGTCCTGCGGATAAATTACAGTAATGTCCTCTCCTTCCAGGATTTTCTGCCTAGCCATGCCTTCACTGGTGATTCCCACCAGCCTCGTTCCTGCGTTTACTTCCTCCAATACTTCCCCGGATGATGCAGAAACATTGCCATCCAAGGTATCACAGAAGTTGCGCAAAATCGTCTCCTCATCTTCACCCAGTACTTGCAGCATAGTGCAAAGTGCTGTATAACTGCTTCCCGACTTTGTTGGATCCGCAAATGCAATTTTCCCTTCCCAACGATCTGTCTGAAGTTCTGCCCAGGTCTTAGGCGCAGCTACAGGATAAACCAGCTTATTATTATAGATAAAAACAGTCGGTAATACAGAAAAAGGAGTGTAGACATCTTCCTCTGCGCGATATTGCTCCTGAATCCGTTCCGCCTCACTGACCGTGTATGGCTGAAAATAATCTCTGCATTCTTCAAAGCTTTCAATTCCACCGCCAAACATAACATCAAACGTCCCCGGCTCGTCTTGCTGTAATTCATCAAAAAGTGCTATCGTATCTCCTGCCTTTAATTCCACAAAAATACCGGTACGTTCTTCAAATTCTTTAATGATCGGTTCGTATACATCCTCTTTATGCGAAGTATAGATAACAAGCTTTTTATCTTCCGGAATCTGATAGATTTCTTCCTGCGTCTGACTACATCCGGTAAGCAAAAGCATTACTCCTGCCATTGTCAGAATGCCGGCAATTCTGCTGCATTTCTTACTCATTGTCCCCATATTTTACCCTTATTCTTCTCTTCCTTTTTTAATTTGGTACCTTCGTCCATTTTTCTACTTATGAGGTACCACTACTCTCTGTCATCCGGCAAATCCTAAGCATTCGGTCGTACTGCACATACATTTTCTGCACTTCATTTTCCAAAATATAGTAGTGACGAATATACGGAACAAGCAAAATCAGAATCACAACCGGAAGTAAGAGTGAAAAAAGGCTGTCGGAAATCACGTTCAAAAGAATTGCCAGCATCTCCAGTAGTGCAAAAGTCACTGTCACAATCAGATGAATCAGTCTCTCATGTTGGAAAAATCCTATCTGGTTCAAATGTTCTTCCATCTTGTCACGCAAAATTTCCTGTGAAACTTGTGCGCTCTGTTCCGTTTTCTCCAACCATTCATCAATACTTTTTCGGTATTGCAAAATCCGCTGTTCCATGGTGTACCTCACCTTTCCGCTTCCTGTATTACTACATCATACCTATCTTTTGGCTGTTCGTCAATGCGCCCGGAAACTAAAAAACGCCTCTATGCATACGCATAAAGACGTTTTTCTTCATTTCAAACATAAAAATGGGGCCTATAGGGCTCGAACCTATGACCCTCTGCTTGTAAGGCAGATGCTC
>OGYN01000753.1_pt1 | contig 28591 bp, 37 predicted proteins | sample 1576551 | NCBI WGS metagenome assembly OGYN01 (sample SAMEA3541589, study PRJEB24748) | human gut metagenome | biome: human gut; feature: human-associated habitat; material: faeces | place: China | collected 2012 | reverse complement strand
CTACTTATCTACATGTAGTTTGCGGCGCGCCGCAAACTACATGTAGATAAGTAGGTCTATACATCTACATCTCAAACTACATTGGCAAACTACATTATATTTATCTATGAGAGTTTAGCTATCTGGTGGAATAGGTGGAATTTGTGGAATATGCTGCAAAGCATTGATATATAAGGGTTTATTCGTTCCACTTGCATTCCACCTCCATTTTTTACCGTGGAATCTGGCTTTTCAGGGTGGAACATATGGGGGATTTTCGCCGTTATAGTGGGTATTGTACCGTATGTAGATTTTGAAAGTAGAAAGTTTATGTAAAACTACTTTCCTACTTTCTACTTTTGCCCGGAACGGGGTTTTTAGATCTGAAATATGGTAATACACTATACTATACTACATTGTAAATTGATGGTTTAAGATTATAGAAAACCTGAACGGGAAATTTCTATTTTTCTACATTCTATTTGGTTGGGTACCTGCCCGGAACGGGTGATCAGGAAAAGAGTAAAGCAGTACAGCCACTTGATAAAAGTTTAAAGCTGGTGCGAGTTTCTAAAAGTAGAATACAGTCTCCAAATGGAAACTTTCTCTACCTGGTGGATCAGCAATGACATTCCCTGTCATCGATATATGGTAAGTCGGTTTGAGAAAATGAAATAGTAATATACTACAATATACTATACTACACTCTAACCTATGAAGTGTGACCTTATCCAGGTGGAACGGGGAACATTGTAAGTTTTGGGGCTGTATGCCCCGCCATTACTGGTAAGTAGTGTTCCACGGTAATATTCCCCTTCGTGGAATGGGTAGAGCCTGAACAGTCGATTGATAAAAGTTTAGCAGTGCCAGCCGCATGATCGGAACGGTAATACACTATACTATACTATACTATAATATAATATACTACATTAACGGATAGCCAGATCAGCACAAAGGGAAAGCTGGACGGCGGCGACTCAATCCAGTTCGCCAGGAACGGCAAGCCATGCCCCCTTTATCGAGCATTATCGATCTGCAAAAGTGGCCAACCCTTCAAATTTGCTCACTCATTAACCAAAAACACACCATAGGCTCAAATCCTGCCTGTAAGCCGTTCTGAGCGACTTTCACCCCTAACCCATACAAACACCCTACCACTACTGAAAAAATTTAATGGCTGTAAGGATATTTTGGGAACAATGGGGTAGGATTGGATCATTATTCCCCCTCTGTGTTTATCTTCTAATCCTGGGGGGGTTTGTTTGCAAACACATGGGGAATAATAATTTTGATTAGACAGGTAAATGCTACCTGGTGAAACTCTTTGTTGGCGATCATACGATACTGGATATGAAAAGAAGCCCTCCACGAACGGGAAGGCTTAAAGGTTATTACAATCGGGCTTTCTTCTTAATGGCAACTGGTTTTTCATTCATTACCTGCTCAATTTCTTTTTGTTGATTTTTAGCTATTATGGGAGCGAAATAATCAGACTCTAAATGCTTCATTAATTTTTGACGATCTTCACCTTCAACGAAGTGTTGCCATGAAAGCCTATCCTTCATATAGTGGAGTTCATTTTCTTTTAATAATGTGCTGTCATGAGTGTTTCTCATATCTACATAGCAATAAACAGGACTATCTTCAAAAGGGTATCTAATGGGTATGATCAATCTTTTATTTAAGAAATCACTATCAACTAAAACACTTTCCCCAATACCTTTATCCTCGAATATTTGTTTAGCCGTTTGCCTGATAATATCATCTTCAAGCATAACATCATTTATATAATCCGTAGCTGTGTAGTTATAGGGAACAAGGTCATTAATCTCTCTATAATTAAGGTAGGCATCATAATATATATCGGTTAACTCTTCTGGTGTGGCAGTTACTAAATTAATTTTTTTCCTTTTATTCATATATGTACCCCTTATAGTCTGTTTCTTTTACGGGTGATTCTTTCACCCGTCATTATTTGTTTAATGGCTTGCTGTTCTTTCCTTGCGATTGATTCAGGGCTTAAATGTTCTGAATAGTAAAACATCGCCTGAGCTATTGAATGGAACACCAGATAGCCTTTATTAACCAGTTCACTCTTTTCTGTATCACCAATATAGCTACCAGACATAATAATAAACTTCCCTTTCTCTTCTGCTTCATTGATTGCTGACAAGTAGGAAGATTTACCAGCGAAATAAAAATCACTGTCTAAGTTTAAAATTGAGTCTGGATGGTCTTTAACAATACGATTTAGAAAATTCGTTTTCCCTGTCGCTACTTTATCAATAATTACCATTCCTTTATAGAGAGTGTATCGTTTAAAGTTTGTCATATTTAACTTGCCTTGTTATTATTTCATATGCTGTATTTAGTTCTTCTTTAACGGAATCTAATGAAAACGGTATCGAATGATATTCTCTCATTATTTTTTTCTTTTGGAGTGACCTTATTATTTCAGAATTTAAAAAGGCTATACCTGCATCTGTAATTTTAATGTCTTTGATTACATCCCTGATTAAAAAAATGAAACACTCATAGGCATCAATTTCATCAAGAGTGAAATTGAAATTTACTAAGTCATCCCAGGCATTTTTAAAGCTAAGTCTTTCGTGTAGTCGGCTTCTTATCGTGTCTCTTCCACTATATAGGCGAAATTCGTTTAAGTTTTCTGACTTGTTATGAATATCTTTTAAATTATGGAAAACTGATTTCATTTTTTCTTCAACGGAATTGTAGAAGAATCTTTTATTTTGGCTATTTCTTTCTATCTTCTGGCTTCTCATTTGCCCTCTTGTCGATAGAATAATAAATTCCTGCTTAGAGAATTTAAAACCTCTGCCAGCCATTACCAATAATAGCATTTCAAATGTTTCCATTTCATTTACTGTGCAAGTATAGCTTTTTACTTCTTTCCATATACTGACGAATGATTTGCTTTCTATATTTCTTCCCATAATTAACTCCTTAGTTATAATTATTTATTGTTTTATTACTGCTATTTCAATTTAATGGATACAGTGAAACTGTCAATAAGCTGGGGAAATTCTCCACCCTTTCTCCATAATTAGAAATTTATCATTATTGTGCTGCACTGTTTTTCATATACCATGCTTTTTGAAACCACATGGAATTTTTTATCCGATAACCCATACTCTTTTGCTTCGCTGTAAATTTTGTCCAGATCTTCTTTTATAAAGTTTAGTGTCTCGCCATTATGGTTTATCCAGTAGTACCCTTCTCCGTTCTGGTTAGCCATAAAGAGATAACTCTCCTGGCTTCCGGTAATTGCATAGTTATTTATCAAATCAGCTTCATATAGTCTCTGTGTTAGTTCTGTCTTGTTCATAAGTCACCCCATTTATATTATCTACCCTGTAATATAAATATAAATACCCCAGCGAAATCGTCAATAAGCTGGGGTTAGAGTTCACTATTTTTCCACATTTAAAGTCTTTTCTTTTTTACTGGTGGCTCATTATTATTTTCTTCGAATACTAATCTGATATTTAAACTGTCTTTATTTATTTCGTGCATTTCATATTTTGATTTAACCAAACTATGAATATCCAAACCGTTAATCTCTGTTCGATAATCCGTGTGTTGATAAATATAATCTTCGTCCTCCTTACGGTCAATAAAGTAATCCCAGATATCTAAATTTAATTCGTACCCTGTACTTTCTTCTTTTAACAGGAATGAATATACTATAACTCTAAAGCCTTCATTGTTTAAATGATCATTAACTCTATATTGCATACATGTGTAGCCTTTTGTACTCGCAATATCAATAATTATATCTTTCCTTATAGTCTTTATATCATAACAAAAATAGACTGTTTTTAATCTTCCAGAACTAACATTTGTGAAATTAAAAGGATGTATTGTCTGGTAATTGGCTTTGTAATTTAATTCAGACATGGCTAATTTAAAATAAGTCTCATTATCTTGAATATCCTTGTGATTACTGATAAATTCAAGGCCTTTCTTTTTATAACCTGGTGGTAATTTACACATACATTGTTCCAAATCCCTTTGAGATTGTTTTTTGAATGCCTGTTCTATTTTATTAAGGTTACTGGTGCTCTTTGCCGAACTATAAGAAACACTGTCTGTATATTCTTCAACTCTTCTTCTTATACTCATATTTAGTCCATAAATATGAGCCAATGTCCTGACGAACCCGTTTAAACATATACCAGCAAATCTGTATAGTCCATAATAGACAAGGAAGAATAAGATTCTGATAGTGCTGTCTGGCTTTTTATTATCTTCTTCCTCTGTCAGAGTTATAGAATCAATATATGTTTCGCCCTCATCCCATTCTTCTAATTCAATTTCTTCTTCTAATTCAATTTCTTCTTCTAATTCAATTTCTTCTTCTAATTCAATTTCTCTTTCTTTTTTATTTATCATTTTATTTTCCTTTTTTGGTTTAATTGTATAAATGATTCCAGGTGCCATTTAACACGCAATCCAGACTCAATTTTGCTGTCATTAAGATTAGTTATATCCAATAATAGATTGGGGATTTCACATATAGAATATTGAGGTCTTTTGTAGTCTCCACCATAACAACCCATAGAAGAAGGATAGCTTTCTGCATATTCATACTGGTATTCTGTTATTTTATGTCTGTTCTTTCTCTTTTTATAAAGGTTAGTCACCCAAAAGAAATATCTGTCACCATATTTGTAACATAGCCAATTATGAAATTCCATTAAGTCATCTGTTCCTGCCGCCCAGTCAATATCTTTGCTATTTTGTTTTTTAAACTGCATGTAATATTCAAAAATGCTATCTATCACCATTTGGGTGTTTATTTCCATAACATAATAATTCATTCTTTATCTCCTTTTTTTTTATTTAATTCTTTAAATGATTCCAGGTATGATAAATATGAACCCAATATAATCCAAGTGATTGTCAACATGATAACCCCAATAAAAGGATATGTGAGTATTGATGTTACAAATATAAAAACAAATATAAAAACCGCAAACAACAATGAAAATAGCATTACAACTTGCAAGTTATCAATGATGGATGTGCGAAGTTTATTAATAACACTCTTGCAATGTTTTTTATAATCATGGATTAAATCATAAACCACCCTATAAATTATCATACCAATTAAAACCATTGTAAATAAGCTGCCAGCAAAGTGTGCAACACTATCAGGTTCAAATAAGCCTTTTAAAACTATATATTCCATAAGTTAACTCCTTTCTTATTTTTAGATTTTTGTTGTTGCTATTTCTTTTGTCATTATGTTTGAGTTATTACCATCTTTAACAGATACATGGTACATAAGCATAAATGCTATTAATAAAACCAATATTGAACCGACAATAAAAACAGATACCCTTACAACTGGTCTTTCACAAAATTTATTTGCTTTTTCTACTAAGCTGGCAACTCTTCCTTTTGTCTTTATTTGTTTTTCCTCGGTTGATGAATATTCTCCTTCTTCTTCTTCAAAAAGACTTAATAATAAATTTACTTTTCGTGTTGATACAATATATTGATTTGTTAATAGTAAACTCATTACAATTAAACCGAAAGTAAAGAAAACACTTTCAAAGTTGGATGATGGTTTGGCTATTTCCTCGCACTCATATGGTTTTTTTTCAATTCCTGCTTGTTTTTCGTTTTCGCACATTGAAATAGTTAGTTTCTCTATCGAAGGGTCATTACTTAATGCATGACCAAATGGCAAAGATAAAATCACAAACATTATTGCTGCAATAATACTTTCCTTTTTACCCGCTATAATTCCGACAACAAAAAAAAGAAACAACACCCAGCATATTAAAGTAATTTTTATAATTCCAACATAAGCAGCGATTTCTGTATTTTCTATATTTATTGGCATAAACACTAAAACAATAAAAACTGCCATTATTATGTATGCTATTATTTTCCTTAAATTCATATATCACCCCATTATTTATATTTTTATTTACCCTCTTATATATGTATAAATGCCCCAGTGAAATTGTCAATAAGCTGGGGCAAAATAAAATAATTAAAAGTATCAGTGCTTCACTAAAATAGATAAATGGTGGAACTATATCTGTTTATAAAAGTTAGTCTTAATGGAAAATACAACATCATCAACACTATTGCTTTTGATAAAAGTTCCAGCCATGTAAACGGCATACAGATAATTATCATAAATATCATATTTGTTGTTGGTTGCTGCATATCTTACACACTGGTTAACTGTTTCTTTTTTTACACCAGTATATTTTTTATCGAATACAGTAAAATCCATTGTCTCTATAAACATGCGATCTGGCTGTAATTGCTGCATACAGTTTTCAAAGTTCATTAACCACAGTCCGTTTTGTTCTGAGCTTACTCTGTTCCTGTTCTTATCTGTTGCACAGAAATCATTGACGGCTGAATCCACTACAACCCCGTTAATCTGTACCGGTGAAAGGTATTGCTTCCTGTTTATGCTGTTGCTTCTGTTCCATGACATACAGTTTTCGTAGTCCTGGTTAACCTGTGGGATCACTGTTTGCTGTTCCTTCGGTTTAAACAAGCTGTATGCCGTCAGAACGGCAAGAACGGCGATACCACAGTAAAAAGTCTTTCTGTTGCTGGTTATCCTGTTCCTGATTTTCTTTTCTGTATTAAGATAGGTTTTCTTCAAATGCTTCTTTTGTTTTTTTGATAAAATATTTTCCATAGTAATTACCCCTCTTATAGTTATTTTTTATACATCTAATGGGTACAGTGAAATTGTCAATAAGCTGGGGCAAAAAAAAAGACAACTGGTTAAGCTGTCTTTTATGTGAGTAGTTTCATTACATTCTTCTTCTGGTGAATTTCACTCGTTGCGGTATTTGTGGTTCTACGGGCTTAGAATTTAAAACACTCTCAATAAGTGGTTTAAGAATTTCGTCGCTTGATTTTATATCTATCCTCCACTTATTATGTAGTTCAACTATATCCTTACAAGTTTGAACTGGATTTTCGCTGAGTTCAATCTGTCGTTTGAATATATGATTTCTTACTGCTTGCCTGTGGTGTTCAAAAATCTTACCTTCGTTTATCTCAACCTTTTGATAAAGATTCATTAATCGCTCAATATTTTTATCTTCGAATCCCTTATTACATGGGTAATAGTAATAAAGTGGATGCCCTTCTCTTTCAAACTCTTTCAAAGTATCCTTGTTTAAAATATTTTTATCGAGAAATAGTTTTAACCTGTCTTCACATATAAAATCAAATTTAGAAAACACCCCGTCCATACCATTATTGTGATTTTTAAGGAAGTGTGAAAAAGGATTGGTTACCGTATAATATTCATCATCAAATTCGTTGTAAGCTTCATGAGTGTCAAAATGATTTTTATAAGAGAATTTTGTTATGTCTAACCCTCGGTTTAATGCTTCATTGATTACAGGAAGTTCACACTTAGCAATGGATGGTATCCATGCCGAACCAGTTTTATATAGATTATACCCGTTTTTTATTAAAGCTATTCCAGATTCAATCGTTCCTACTTCAATGTTTAAAGTATTAATGTCAAATCCTATCACTTTAAGAAACTTTATAGTATTATCGTTTATGTCTCCGTACTCAGGGATAATCTTTATTTTATCTATGCCTCCTTGACTTGTAATAACATCAATCATATCTGAAAAGTCTTCTTTCCCAGAAAACCTGTGTTTCTTATATAAACATTTCATTTTCAAATTTTCTATTCTCATAAATCCTCCTACATTCTTCTTCTGGTGCTGGGTTTTGGTGCGGTTTGTGTGAAAGCAGCCTGGATCTCGTTCTGTTCTTGTTTAGTGTGTTTTTTAATCATGTTTATAAATGGTAAGTTATCCTTACTGTTTATATTTTCACCTCTTTTCTCCAATGACTGATATATTTCATTAATAGCAGAATCTTTGTTTGCACTCGTTTCTAAAAACCTATCAATTAATTGAATTTTAAAATTACCAGAACCATTAAAATAACACAGATCCATGTCATGAATTTCTTGAATCTTATCAATATTTAACTCTATTTTATCGTAAGCATTAAGAACTTTTTTAAAGGTTTCTTTATTCATGGCTGATTGATATTTATAATAAAGCGGTCCAAAGTCTCCCTCTAAGTCTTTTAATGTTTTTTCGTTTAACAATCCATTGTCAGCAAGCAAGCTAAATTTGTCGTAGTCTATGCTCTCTTTATATCTTATAAAATTAGATATATCAGAATAATGAACCTTTCTACTATTACCTCTTTCATCATAGTCAATTTCAGATCTAAAATGATTGTCAACATTGAATTTATTCAGATCTAAACCTTGTTTAATACACTCTTTTAAAACCCCATAACCACATTCTGTAATGACCGGGATATTATGCCTACCTGTTTTGTACATATCATAGCCTTGCTTGATAAGTTCAATAGCTACAACTTCTTCGTATTGGTCTATCGGAAGCTTGTTAATGTCGTAGTTGATATTTTTCAAAAACCTTATTGCTTTAATAGCTTCGTCATCATAGAAATCACTGGCATGAAAAGTCAGGTCAATATTTTCTATGCCACCTGCTTTTACTATGGCATCAATGATTCTGTCTGGTTCGAAATCGTTTCTGTTTCTGTATAAATTATTACCTTCTAAATCTGTTATTATCATAATTAACTCCTTATTTATTGTTGACCACTAATTCTATTTTATCTAATATATTTATTTTGTCTATTCTATTTTTCCTGAAAAGACTTTCAGCATGATAAATGTCTGCGAGTAGTTTGGTTTTTTTCTTTTCTGGAATAAATTCTTTCACCCTGTCGCCATACATTACCTTTTCCATTTCTTCCGCTTTTATTATCATAAGTCACCGCCTTTTTTATAATTATGTGATTAGTGTATTTAAATTAAATATTGCATAAAACATTCCCACACCAGATATGGCTAAAACAGTCATACCAGCAATGAATTTCATTGAAACAATTTGCTGTCTTGCTTTGTTAATGATGTTGTTTATTATGCTTTCTGATGTTCTGTTAAACCCATCAATTACCTTTATTCCCTCCTTATAATTTTTTCCTTTAACCCTGATTTTGTAGTAAACGGATAGAGAGCCTGGCGAGTAGCTGAATCTGAACCCTACCAGTATGTCTCTTGCTACCTTAATGGTTACTACATTCCCCTTTCTTGTTATGTCCTTAAACTTCTTCTTGTAGTGATCTTCCACCAGGATAGCGAACATATGCCCTGTATCAGCTATCCCCCCGTATCTGTCGTCCAGCTTCAACTGTGTGTGGCTATCGGTTAACAGGAAGTCCATAGCTGTCGTTCCCTTTCTTTTGCTGTGCTTCAAAGCTGATTTAACAGACCTGATTATCATATCGTCCATACCCTTTCCCCCGTTTACAGTCTTCTCTTCTTCGTCGTTCCTGTCGTCGCTGCTATGACTTCCTTCAGCTCCGCTTGCTCATTACCTGCCGCTTTCGCTTTGAGAGCCTCATAGAGCCTTACAGACGGCAAATCGGCTATAACCCCCATGTAATACTCTTCCACCTTCGCTATAAGCTTCTCGTAGCTGTCCAGGTGCTGTAATCGCTTATGTGTGCCGGTGGCCAACATGGCATCGAGAAAACAGACAATGTTTGCTGTTAAGTGGTCTATCCTTTCTTCATCACTTGCAAGCCTGGTATAACTACCCATGTATCTTGCAATGACCAGTTCCGGGATAGTGTAAGATCTGCGGGATAAGTGGTATTTGACCGTTTGACGGTGTGTGTCCATGAACAGAGAGAAGAACTCTTTACGGCAAGAAATCATCATGTCTTCCATGAAAAACATGCCATTGGTTTTTGTCTTGTTTATAGTGAATCCTGGTTCAAGAGATAACTGCATAGCTTCCTGATATCTTTCTTCTTCCCCTGCATTAACGATTGTCCAGAAAGTAAGATATTTTTTCGCTTGTTCGGGATTTTTACCAATGAGATTAAATTTCGCCATAAACACCCCCTAACTGTTTTTTTCTCATTTCTATTTCTTTAAGAATTTCCATTCTTTTAGCTTCATTATCTTTCCACCAATCCATTTTGATTAACTGCTTCATAACTTCATGGTGAGTGATAAGTATTAAAGTCTGGTCGTCAGCTTTAACCTTATTAAAAACCTTATCAGTGATTTCAATCGAAACGGATTTTAATTCTTCTTTTATGCTATCAGTTCTGTTTGTCTGACTTATAAAATACTGAATCATTATTTTGCAAATTTCTCTGGTGTTATTAAATACAGATAACATTCTGTCCAGATTTTCCTGTGCATCTACACTTAACTTGTACTCACCCGTCTTTTTATTGCGATACTGTTTACAAGTCACCTCTTCATATATAAAAGTATTACTTGATACGATTCTTTTTATCTCCTTATCGGCTTCCACAATGCAAAGCTTATAGTTGACAAGGCTTGATGATATTCTGTTCTGATTGAGAATGAGTTTAAAACCCACTAAATCTCTTTCTTTTAAGATCATACTTTTCTCCTTCTCTTTTCTTTCTGCTCTTGTCTTACTTGCTTGTAAGTTTTAATGTCGAAATTTATATCTCTGTATGTATAAAACAAAACACTTAAACCAACACTGATAAAGGCACATAGAATATATGAGGTTATATCTAACGTGAATGTTTTATCTCTGAATACAAACACCATTATTGAAAACAGTAATGTCATACTGAAAAAATAAACCCCAACAAGATAATTTATCTTCCCTTTAAGCCATTTCAATAAATGGAATATGTTTTTCCAGAATCCAGACTCATCGAGTCTTTTGTATTTGGTAAGGAACTGGTTTTTGAACACATTAAAAAGAACGGTGAGAAATATTAACCCCATGATAATTGTAATTGGAACAGTTAAAACAGGATGTGTTATATTAAATAAGTCGAATAGTTTCATAATTAACTCCTTTCTTTATAATTATATTTACCCTCTTATATACTTATAAATGCCCCAGTGAAATTGTCAATAAGCTGGGGTAAAATAAATTTAAAAATATTTGATATTTGAAAATAAATAGAATATATTAAAGTCGTTACCATAAGTAACTCCGTAAATATTGTTGATTAATTAGTTTCTATATTGAAACAAAAAGCCCCTAAATTCAGGGGCTTTATTTTATTTAACCTTTTGTTTTTGGCTTATTAGAAGAATCATTATTACCGCTACCAGAACCCCCGCCATCATGCCCGTTTGCTGCATTCATGGTATTTTCTTCGTTTCGTTCTCTAAGCTCCTGAGCCCTTTGTGCTCCTCTTGTAGAAACACTACTCATAGTCATAACGGCTTGTTTACTACCGCCACCGATTTTTTCAGTCGTATGAGAAGAACCACCTTCGATACCATTCGCATAATCACCCATTGAGCGAGATAAACCGCCACCAATCCATTGTAGGATGCTGTCTGGTATAGAGTGGATTAAACCAAAGAGCTTGTTCATAGTTTCTTCCACAACTTTTAGATAGATCGTAATCATAACGATTTTACCTATGAAAGCGGCTGCACCGACTCCTATCGTATCGCCAGTGAAAGCAATGAAAGCATTTATTAACATTAGGCATGGTGTCATGAGTGATAGAGCTACTACAAACCCGATAACCATAAGAACAGGACGGAGGATAAGAGACAGTATCAACATGTATCCTTGCCCCATTTTACCTACTACACCGTCTTGATCTGGTGCAAGGTGAGCAACCATCCATAGAGGTGCTGCAAACATGGATTCAACTACTAACACCAACCAACCTATAATCGCACCAAACCAGACTATGAAAGGTTTCCATGCAATAACATAAGCCATTCTGATTCCAGCCCAGAACAGAGCAAATAATAGTCCTGTAACCAATGGTGTAACTAATGTCGTAGCTGAAATAACCCCACCAGGTATAACATTAGCAGCGGTACCAATACCTAAAACAACAGTTGTCATGACTCCATATGTTACAAGAGCAAAATTGATTAAAGATAATCCAATATTGATTATTGCTACAACTGGATTTGCAGTAAATGCCTGTGCCGTGAAAAGAGCAGCAAGTTCGGAAGGAGAGAAAACAGCCATTAATTTATCTAAGAGACTTTGGTCACCTTCTGTTCCTGCACCGGCACCACTTGCACTGTTATTATTCAACATATTTGCTTTTGCAAAATATGCTTTTAATTTTTTCTTGGTTTTATCAACAGAAGGATAATCTGTTTTATCAGATCCACCAAACCAGCTTGTTGATTCCTCCAACATACTACCTGTAACACCTGTACCAATAGGAACATTATTTACAACATTATTTACAGCACTTTGAGCCATTGCAATTCTGATAAACCATGCCCCAGCTGATACGAATCCATCTTTTTTCAATGATTCAACCGTGTCTTTTGAAATTGAATCCTGGTAAGCCGTATTAGCTGCAAGAGCAATAGCGACCTTATAAGCTTCACCTGCTACTTTCATATCATTGGCTATGTAATCAGCAGTAATAGAATCATCATTATTAGCAATTCTGTTTCCTACATCGCTTGCTCTTGCTAATAAAGCACTTAATGCTGTTACATGAACAGGAATCAAACTTCTTTGAATTTTATTAAGGTCAACAAGGTCAAGTGCTGCCTGGGGTGCATTTGCTATAACTTTATCGGAAGTAGCATACATGTCATAAATTATAGAACCACAGGCATTTCGTGAAGCCTCTCTATTTTTATTACCAAACTCTATGACAAGTTTTTTCCCATTGTTAGTACCACTGGTTGTTGAGGTGGTAACTCCTGGATTCCATTCTTCTTTTGTTATGTTTAATAATTTATCAATAATACCAGCACTTTTACCGTCAGCTTCGTTATCTGCCTGGTCTTTCTTAATGGCTGCTATACAGGCATATCCACTTACAGCACTTTGGTAAAGTGTGCTGATCTGTCTGTCTATAACAGGTTGAGGCAAAACAGAACCTTTTAATGGATTTTCGACAAAAGCATTCCAGGTCTGATCTGCAAGCCCTACCCCCTGCACTGCAAGCCATACCACGATAATTTGTATGGCACAGAACCCGCCTTTGATAGGCATGATCATAGAGACACCAAGTGTCGTTCTCACTGGCAACCATAAAGAAGACCACTTCTTACCTAACATTTCACCATCGTGAGCTGTGTTGAGTGTGCCGGCAAGCATGGTATAACCTGCAAGAACTCCCCCAAAAGCAAGTATACCCGCAAGGAATACACCAGATATGGGGGAAAAAGGGGAAGTATCAGGGTAAAATAACGGTATGAAAATATTTTTAATTAACCAGTTATCATCGTTAGGTTTGAAAAGATCAAAACCTTCTGCATAAGCATTTTGTGTTGTTAGTGAAAGAAGTAAGAATATACTTCCTAAATACCTCGTTATATTTTTTGTACTCATAAGCACTCTCCATATTTTATTTTGTTTTTCTTATATCTATTTCCTCATTTTTAATTTAAGGCTATTGACATATGTTTAGTTTTAAATATATTAAATAATATATAATTAAATATATAAAAGAAAATAATAATATAGTCAATAGATGGAGAGTGAAATATGATAAATAAAATAAAAGCGGTAGAATTAAATGAAAGCGACATACTTCAAAGGTTCGGTGATGATGTTGTTTTAATAAATAAACTACCACACAACATATATACAAATGAAAAAGGTGTTTTAATAGAGAACCCCCTTTCATTAACTGATAAATTACTATCGGTATCCGTAGGTGTAAATAGATATGGTTTTTCTGTGCTTTATGTGGCTTTACTGGTAGAAGTTATAGAAGAACTAAAATCAATGGATCAAGAAGAAAGAAATAAGGCATTAAGTATAATATCAAGAAAAGCATATAGCATTAAACAAATGATACCAAAGATTGAAAAAAGAAAAATGCAATTATTTGTTCCAGAAAAAACTCTTGAAGAAATTCAGAATCTGCTTCCTAATTTATTTAAAACAAATTTAATACCTGCTTTAATTGATTATGCCATAGATTTGAAAGAAAAAAGTGGAAATGTATTTTTATTTGAATGTCATCAAGAGGGGTAATAATTATGAAAACTAAATTCTCACAAAAACTAAGACAATATCATTATAATGAAAAAAAACTAAGAAGAAGATATATAGAGTTTTGTATCCTTTGCTATGTTTCATATTCTGTATTGATTGCTACGGTTGTTTTCGGATTCTTGGCAGAAGATATATTCCAGTTGTATTCTGCTGTGATCTTTGGCTTGATAATGTCAACTCTGACATTCAGATTTAGTCTAATGGCATATGGAGTAAAGTATCAAACAACTTACACTCATGGTTTTTTCAGAACCCCAGTGGAATGGCTTCCTGATTTTTCCTACAATACGGTATGGAAAGAAGAATGGAATGAAGAACCCATTGATGTGTTAGCAATAGAAGAAACTAAATCTTTACCAAACAAAAAACCTAACAGCTTCAATGACATTATGTAAGATGATGAAAAACATCGAAAAAAAACTTGAGATACAAAAAAGAGTACGCTAAATTAATAATGAACAAACGGTTTATAGGAGAAATAAAATGACTACTTCACACGATTTATCAACTATCTTAATGGCATGGGGTGTATTGTTTTTATGTGTATGGCTTACTAAGCATTATACCCGTTTAGAACTTAGTAATATTCTGACTTCTGGAAAAGTTTCTATTCAGTATGTTGTTGCCAACCTTGCTTATCGTGCTGGCTTCATTGCTTTGGTTGTTGCTTGTCTGGCTTCATTAGCGGTGTCAATCGGGTTTTCTGTCGGGTATTTCGGTTCTTATTACCCTTAAAAACACTCTCCTATAAGCCGTTAAAAAGCCCCTTTTTAGGGGCTTTGTTATTTCTGGTTCTTCTCTAACAGCTTCGATAGTTCCTCTGCCGTTCTGGGTCTTCCTAACTTAAAACCCGCCGATACCTTTTGCTGGTTAGCCGTTCGGTTAACCAGCCTTGCCAGTTGTTCTGGGCTTCGCTCCTTAAACATGCCTGTTGGAGTCTTGCACACATAAACATTGTTGGTGAAAAAAATCCTGACTGGCTGATCTGCTTCACTGTCTATAAGGGCATTTCTGCCCTGGTTAAGGGTGTATCTGTCTTTCATAATCACTCTCCTTTGTTGGTTTTATTTTGAATGGAAGCTCCTATGTTATCCCAGTCGGTAAAGCCGAATCTGTCATAGTCCTCCATGATTTTGTCTAACTGTTGTTCAATTTCAGGTGGGAGTTGCCCGTTCTCGTTCTCTGGAAGGTGCTCTGTCGTGAAATCTGGCTCTTTCACCGGGGTGATTTCCTTCAGATTTTCTTCTGGTGCAACTTCTGGTACTTCAAATTCCAGGATATCGCTTATATCTTTAAGCTCAATTTGGTAAGCACGACTAACACCAGATAGCATTGCTTTATACTTGTCACTAAGTTTTTTAGTGTTCTTACCGCCCTGCTCTCTCAACATTCCAAGATTTTTGGCTGCTGAAATCATCTTATCTTTTGAAATCCCATAACGAGCAAGGCTATCAAATGCACTCGGATTAAGTAACACATACCCGTTGTAATCCAGGGCATGATCCATAACCGTTTCCTGCACAACAACACCTAATGCACCGGTACTTGCTTTTGTCGCATTACTGGAAAATTCAATCGCCTGATCTATCTGAGACTTTTTCATATCTAAGCGATTACCCTGGCAATAAGCATAATTTTCCCAACGGAATCTTTGAGCATTATCTGTTATGAAACTTTTTAGCATTTCATAAGTGTTAGCATCTTCATTTTGCTTTTTGGATATGAGTTCGTCTTCCGATCTCTTGAATCGTTCAATGATAATGTCAACGGCTGCCTGACAAGCTGCACCTTCTTTTTCACCTAATACATCACCGACCAGTTCAGCACCAACCTGAGCGAGAGCCAGCATTTCGAGTGAGCGAGGTTCGTTTTGCAAGTCAACCAGCTTAATATCAGATGTTAATTCATTAAAAAGTTCTTTAAGTCTTGCTTTATATTCCTTGCCCTTTGCTTTGATTTGTTCAATCGCTTTTGGGTAGAAATGCCCGTAGTTTTCATTCATGATCTGAGTGAGTTCTTCGAGCCTGTATTGACCGCCAGTGTAGTTATGAAGAACCGAATCTTCGACATCGATTTGCATTAAACGAGTGAACAAAGCTTGTTCTTTCATTGTTCCACCTGCCACATCTTCAATACGTAGATTAGTTGAAGCAATAACAGAGTTGTTCCAGCTTTCTCCCTGATAAGTGTTTCTGTACTGGTCTGAATAAGCTCGACCACCACCGTTTGTTATATCCATAATCATTGTTGCAGCATGAGCAATGTTATTTTTTAGAAACAGGTTATCTAATTCGTCAACAACTAAAACACCATGATTATTATTTGCAAGAAATTTATGGAATCCAATCATAGTAGTATTCCAGTCAATATTATTACCCTTCCCTTTTATCGGGTTGCCCTGCAAGCTTGCGATAAGCTGACATGTTTTAGATTTACCCATATGAGCTTTACCGTAAAGGATATAGAACGGGGTTAAAGTTGTTACGGTAATATACCCTCGCATATATCCAGCCGCTGCGAATGCAAGACCAAAAGCCATCTGAGGACAATTTAAAACAAATTCAGAAAGCATTGGGAAATATAAATCAGCACTTCCTTTAACTTCTGTAACTTTTACTTTTTTACCCACATACAAATCATTGTCGGGTCTGATATGGTGCATTAAATCACTTGTCCAGCCACACTGGGAATAGCCTGTCTTTTTATTTAACGAGCCATTAGAAATAACATCATTAATAAGAGCAAGAACTTTTGAATGATTTAATGGGGAAGGGGCAAGAAAACCCGCTTTCTTCACTTCTTTAAAATCGTTAGCAGCACCAGAAGGGATAATAACTTCTTTAAATTCGCCGTCGATGCTCTTGAAAACCAATTTAATATAAGTTACTGATTCGTCAATTGTGCCATCAAGGGCTTTAATAACTTCTACTGGTAAAATCGGGAAGTTATGAACAAGAATATCTTTAACAACTACTTTTCCTTTTACTGATTTTCTGGAGGTATGATACATACCATGTGTAGTAATTTTCCCTACAAAACTTTCATAGAGAGTGATTTCTTTTTCTTTTTTCTTTCTGCGGATAGGGGAAGGTAGTCCGTCCAGTTTGTTAGATGGATCTTCTGAACCAGCTTCCTGTGCTTCTCCAATTACTGTTGAAGCCTGGTATTCGTCGTTCTGCTCGTCTTCTTCTTCCGTGTATTCATCGTCTTCCTGATACTCTTCTTCATTTTCAGATTCGTTATCAAGATTGTTTTCTTCGATTTGAAGCTGTTCTTCTTCCTGTTCCTGTTCAGTTTCTTCCGATACAGCATCAGGATCGTACATTTTTATCTCCACACCTGTTAAAAGGTATGCATCTTTTTCATTTGTTGTCATAAGCACCCCGTTTATTTTCTTTTTATATATTCAGTTATATATTCAAATCTATATTATAAACTATCTTCTATTTTCGTTAAAGTGTCAATAACCTGATGATAATAAATAACTTTTATTTTTACTCATAGACTCATAATAATTTTTACCACAAATATAGTGTGTCGTTCTTACTTCTTTTGTCATCTCTGGATGGTAAACCATTTTGTATTCATGCTTAATGTCGATAAATAATCTTCTTAAAATTCTTCCTTGCTGTTCATTCATTAAATCAGGATAGACAGGCATATTTCTTAATACGGCTTCTGTTAAAACTGCTTTTGTGAATATAACACTGCTATCTACCGATGGTGTAGCCATACCCCATTCGTAAATCGTATCACCGAATAAATCAAACAACTCTGAAATGTTCTCATAAAATGTGTATTCGGTTTCTTCCATATAGGTTTGGAATTTTTTATCGACTCTTGCCAGCTTTTCTAAATTCTTTTTAGGTATAGCCTGTAAATGTTCATTATAATCACGAGTGTAAAGCTCGATATAAAAATCATTATAATAACATTCAAGTAAATCTAACCCGTCTTCATTAGGTTTAAAAGTAATATGCTTTCTTTCCTTCATTTTTTTAGCATAACCTGGCTTATCTTTCATAATGAGAGGGTTAACCAGCTTGCCGACGAACAAGGGATCGGGAAGAGAACACTCTTCTTCCCTTAACTCATTAATCGCACCCACAATGCCATCAGGTGGGGTAAGGGGAGTTTCCTCCCCGCTTACACCAAGACTCTCTATTTCTTTTATTCTGTCCTTATTGTTGTTTATGTTCATAAGTCACCCCTTACTTCTTATCGTTTTTAGGCTTTTTTGGTGAGTTATCACCATCGGGGTTTATTCCATTGCTTTTAAGAATTTCTTTAAGGCGAGCAATTTCATTATTCATTTCCGTTGCTTTTTCTTTGCTGGCATTGAACAATTCGTCAAAATCTTTCTGCAATGTATCTTTATCAGCCGTTAAGGTATTAACATCGTTGGTTAATGCTTTAATTTCTTTTGCTGATTTTGTAGCTTCTTCTTCTCTTACCTTTTTAAGCTTGCCAGGTAATTCTTTTAATTTATATTCACTCACTGCTTTGGTTGTTGCATCTTTAAGCAATGATGGCAATTGGTTATCTTTAAATGCCTGAATTGCATGTTCAACAGCCGTTGCCACTTTGTTTCTAACACGAGCCACAAAGTTTTTACGGTATTTAACCAGTTTCTGAGCGAACTCACTACGGAGAGTAGCGATCTCAACTTTATGCTTCTCTTTGAGTTCTGCATTTTCCGCTGTCAGTTCTGCTGTCTTCTCTTGCTCAACTTCCAGATTAGCGGTTAAAACAGTATTTTTGTCTGTAAGTGTTGTAATAAGTGCTGAGTTTTTCGCATTTATATTTCTTTCGGTTTCAAGCTCTGTTTCTAACTGATTAAGTTGTAATTCCTGTTCTTCGTTATATTTTCTTTCTCTTGCTAATTCGTCATTTAAGTTAGAGATGGTATTTGTGTTTTCAATGATTTTTTCATTGAACTCGTCATTCAGTTTATTAGACTCTTCAAGCTCTTTATTTACTGATTCAAGCTTTCTTGAAGTTTCATTTAAAAGATTTTTAGCATGAATGTATTTAGCTTCATAAAGGATACCTTTATTGATAGCTTGTAATTCCTGTTCTCTTTCGACAAGTTCAGCCATTAGCTCTTTTATCTGAGCCTGTTTTCTTCTTACTTGTTCATTACTGTCAAATGCTGTTTTATTAATTATAGACTCAAGTTTTTCTATGGATTGTTCTGAAAGATTTCCATGTTGCATTAAAGAGTCGGAAATTTCTTCATCATCAAGAGATTCGTCATTGATATGTTCTTGTGCTACATCAGCAAGAGGCTTATTATTTTCTTCTGCTTCTTTTTTTAATTTTTCTGATTTAATTTCATCTGTCGCACCAATTTCCTCTTGTAAAGAACCAAGGGTTACCGTTGCTTCTATCCCAGCCGCTGCCAAAGCCATATTTATCTGGTTTTCAACAATCGTTCTTACTTTGTTATCTTTTAGTAATAAAGCAGCATTGACAATTCTTTTATTAGGATTTGCTGCATTTATAAATGGAATAAACTCTCCTTTATCATTCGTTGAAACACCATAATTCTTATCAGTGATACAATGAGCAGAACGGAAGAGGTGGAAATGGTCTGGAATTACATTTCCCAAATGATCTGTCTGGTTGCGGTGAATCCCCCAGGCAAGCACACTTTGCAGACCTTTATTGACTATAATCTGTGGTTTTCTGCCACTATTCTGTTCTTTTCTGAATATAAAATCGGGGTGAGAGATTTCTCTTATGATAATTTCCCTGGTTTTTGATTGTAGGTGCTTAGGAACACCATCAAGATAAAAGACAAAGTGCTCACCTTCCGGTTGTTCATCAAGCTCGTGAAGCTTATTAAATTTCTTTAAACCACCTGCAAGATCTTTCACTTTTAAATCGTTAAGAAATCTTTTTGTAGGGAAATGAACTTTATCGTATACACCTTCCTCTATATCTTTAACCAGTTTTGCAGGATTTGGATCTGTAATCTCTATACCTGACCAGGCATCGATATAATAAGCATCTTCTTGTGTTGGGTATAGAGGACTATCACTGCTGTTTGCTCCTGAGTTTGAAGTTAAAAAACCCTGATGGTTATATGTTTTTAAACCTTTTGCATTAACTTTTGCCATTTGTAACTCCTTAGTTATTTATTTTTTTAAGTAGTAAAGTAGTTTTTTATCTACTTTAATTTACTATATTCTACTTTTCAAAAATAAAAAGTGTCACCTGTTATATTTCCGACGAACTGACGACTTAACTTGTAATTACCTGACATAAGGGTTACTCCCCTTTATTCGATATTTTTACGGCTTTATTTTCCTTAACAAGCTCGCTGGCTTTTAAATCTGCAAGCACCAATAAAGCCGTAGCAATAGGAACACCAGGGGCGATCTTTGCAAGAACAGCTTCCAGTTGTGCAGGAATACGGATATTGGTTAAACGGGTTTCGTCTTCTTTTGCTCTTATTTTTACATTAGTGACGACATGAGCAGCATTATTACTATGTGCAAAATATTCGTGCGACCAGTAAGAGTCACCGGCATTGAAAGCTGTTTCAACGGCAATCTTTTCAAACGACTGCATATCATCAAGCCATGAGTTTTTTTTCTTGCTCATAAGTTATGCCTTCTCTTTTGCTTTCATATCAGCAATGTGCTTTTCGATTCGTTTATGAATATATTTAGCTACACCGTCGAACTCCTGGCGAGTGATCCCCAGGTTCGGCAAGCCAGTACCTTCAGAATAGATAGTTACCCCCATACCGTATGCACGAGAGTAAGAGACTCGCTTTTTCATGTATGGAACATTTTCAAACTGCATATCAAGCAGGTCTTTATGTTCTTTGTTTTGAAGTTCGACACGGTTAGGAATGACGATACAGAGCTTATCTGTTCCGTCCAGTTCGTGAACACTCTTGATAGTGATTGAATGGCTTGCTGCATCGAGGATAGTCGGAACGATAACGATAGGGGCAAGCTGACCGCCTGGGTTTACACCTGGGGAATGGTCGAACACAACAGCATCTATTTCGTCACGGTTTATTTCACTCAGGCTTTTAACAACCAAAAATGGTAAAGGGCTTCCATTTGCTTTGGCAATGTCTGAGCAGATTGTAGCCCCGTTCTGTGGGTCATAATCAACAAGAGCCACCCGCTTACCCTGACTGGCCAGATGCCCAGAGAGAGTTAAACTAGTGTGGGTCTTCCCAACACCTCCCTTGAAGTTCCAGACGGAATACGGAATCATATAACCCCCTAACATGATGTTTATAAAGAAATTTCATGGGATCACCCATGAACAAATTTTAGCTGTCAGCTATTGCCAACATACTATAATATACTATACTACATTGTAGAGGGTTTATGCAAAAAAATCATCTAAATTAGAAACATAACTATAACTAAGGAGTTGCCTATGGGATTCGGAACTAACGAAGCTTTAAATGCAGAAAAAGAACAAAACACAGAACACTTCAACACCCAACAGCTTGAAAAAACTTATGCTGATGCTGTTAACAATGTCATTAAGCTAAGGAGAGATCTGAAAGGATATGAAGAGACAAACAACCAGGAAGCGATTGACAAGACTTACGAACAAATAGCAGAGCTTAAAAGCATACAGAACACTACCTATAATGCTCTCGGCTATGTTCCACAGTTTGATGACCTGGAAAACGAAGAAGAAGTAATCCCTGACGAACTGAAAGTGTTTGCTCAACAGAAAGACAATAAAAGTTTAACCGCTGCTGTTGTATCACCGGCAAATGACGACCCCGCCACTATACCCGCACCAGTGCAACAACAAGCCAATGCAGAGCCAACAGAAGAAGAACTGTTCCCTGTGGAACCGAAGGACAACGGCTTTACTGATAAAGCACCAGTAGCAGCTATGACCGTGGCGAACGACGATCCAGAGCCTGCCGTTAAGGACACTACGGAACAGGATATTCTTGAACTGGAAGAACTTCACAATGCAAACAAGGGTCAGTCTTTCAATTCAAAAACCCGCTTCCTGGACGACGAAGATTATCACAGGCTTTTCGATAATATAGGTCGAATTGGTAGATCACTTGATGGGCAAAAACGAATTGTTTACTTCAAGGACAATACACAGTTGCTTGAAAAAACCGATTCTATTGTAGTCATGGCAAGAAATCAGATCGACAGTGCAAGAAGACTCGTTCTTGTTGCTAAGGAAAAAGGCTGGAATACGGTTACTTTCCAGGGAAATTCTTCTTTTCTTGAAAATGCTTACTTACAGGCTGTTCAGAACGGTGTAGGGGTTAAGCCATTAAGTGAAGAACAAAGACAGTTTTATAGAGAAGTTCACAACAGGTTTAAGCTGGATGAATTAGGTATTGATTTTCTTGGGAAAAAATCTCTTAAACAACTGGAAGACGAAAAAAAGGAAAAGGAATTAGCGAAAGTCAGTAATGCCGAACCTGAAAAAAAACCTGACATAAAACAGCAAAAAGAACCTGAAACACCTAAACCAGAAAATAAACCTGATGAAATTAAGAAACAAAGAAATTTTGGTCGTCGTAGATAAAATATTACAAAGAGAGCTTAAATAGTTCTCTTTTTTTATATGTAAAGCCGTAATATAATTGCTTTTCTGTATATTTAGTATATAGTGATATATATCGGTATATACTATGAGAGAGGTGTATTATGAATACTGAAAAATATCAAACCATTGAAGAGAAGATCCTGACCATCTATTCTGGAAAAGCTGAAAAACTGGCTCAAAGAAAAAGTGCTGTTCTTAAAGAACTCATTACAGCTAACAATGCGAAAGTTATTGAAGAACTTACCAGAGAAAGAATGGTTATCGACAAAAGGCTTTTTGTCTGTAAAAACATACTCAACAGTATTCGTAATGCTTCATCTAAGAAAAATGAAAATTTTTCAAATTATGTTGTCGTGCTTTCTACCGAAGCAGCAAGATTAAACATGCTAACACCGTACACCGTTTAACGGAAACATCTCTCTCATCAAGCCCCTTTTTTGGGGCTTTTTTATTTTATAGTCAACCATATATCCGAAATTTATATATTTAAAAGTATATTCAGTTGTATATTTAAAAATATATTGTATATTAAAATTATAAGGAAATAAAATACTAACTAACAAATAACAAACGGGGTGATTTATGGAAATATTAAGAGAAAAAAGAAAAGCATTTTCAACTAACAGATATATGTTAGTGATTGAAGATTTTAACGGCGGCTTATCTGATTCAGCATACAGAATAATTGAAACAACAAAAGATTTCAGACCAGAAGACAGATTTAATTCTACAAAACCAACCTACACGACTTTAAGCCATATTGATTTTTCTGACAATGAAGAAGTTAATAATAAAAGTCTCATTACATTAAAAAATAAATTCTTTGACCTAATATAATAATAACAGGGGGTGAAAGCCCCCACAGGAGAACAGTATGGAGTATACAATAAATTTCTTTCACAACCTTGACGACATATTAAAAGGTACTCATTTAAGGCTTGTCTTTGTGGCTATCATTGGATTTGCCATTTTTATGAAAGGTATCAGGCATGTTATTAATGATTTTCCAGTTCTGGTAAGCTACTACAAACGAGCCAAACGAGAAGGATATACAGATTTCCAGTTCTTTATTAATAATGCTCACAACATTGGAATGTATCTTTTAGTTTTGTTTGCCACGGTTTTAAGTGCCTATGCAATTTATTTCAGTGCAGAAAGGATAAACGCAATGCAGGAATTGCAGGAAAGCACTGTTATTACCACACCTAAAAATAAATAATTAAATTTGAATATTAAAAAATCTCCGGGTATTGTTATTTTACCCGGTTGTTTTATTATATATATAGCCATTAATAATTATTATAAAAAAGGAGGTATTTATGGCATTTTACAAAAAAAGAACTTCAAGCAATCCAGGAATGAGTAAAGAAGATAAAATGAACTTATTCATGGAGACACGAAAAGCAGAAATTATAGAATCCCTTAACCAATTACCGGACGATAAACCAATCTGGCAGTCCCCCGTTTTTACAACTAAATATATAAATCCTGTTAGCGGTACAAAATATAATATTGAAAATTCTGTTTTGCTGTTGGGTCAAATGAGAGAGCGAGCTTTAAAGAATCCAGACGAAGCCGAAAAACTTCCCTTCTTTATGACTTTTAACCAGGCTAAAAATTCGGGTCTAATCGTTCCGAAAGGAACAAATTCTTTTGCGATATTAAAAAGATTCGGGAAGAAATACGAAGTAACTAAGCGGGACGAAGAGACAGGACAGGAAGAGACAGAAGAAAGATTCAGGAGAGCAGCTTCAATAGATTTCGTCTTCAACATTTCAGATCTGGAAGGAGAGCTATCAGCGAAGCTACAACGAAACATGAGTATGGGGTTTAGTAAAGCCACCAATGAGGAGGCAAAAGTCATTCTGGAAGCACTGGAAGCGACCTCACCGGTGAAGATCACCAGGGTAACCGACTTTAACAGTTCGTCAGGCTCTTACTATGTGCCGTCAGCGGAGTTTATCAACCTTCCCCCTTCTTCTCTGTTCAGGAATGTCATAGAAGAGATCTCCACCCTGGCACACGAGATAGCCCACTCCTGGGGGCATAGCAGCCGTTTGAACAGGGAAACCCTGAATACATACAGCCAGGACAACAAAGCACGAGCTGAAGAGGAACTGGTAGCGAATGTGGCAAGCCAGGCAGTCGTTAATCATTTTGGTCTGGAACTGGACGACAAGAGACAGTTTGAGTCATATGAAAAGAACCATGACACTTATGATTTTGGCTGGGCGAAGCTTCTTAAAGACAACCCGGACAGCATAACAACGGCTATCCAGAATGCAGATAAAACAGCGGGTAAAATGATTGCCGAAGTAGAATTATGGTTATCGAATAAATTGAAAGATAATCCAGATCTTGCAGTATCGGAATTTATTAAAGACAGAATAAATAAAAAACAGGAAAAGGAAGAAACACCAGAAGAAAACCCCACTCCTGAAATCTCCACCAGGAGAAAACCTTCTATCTGATTAAGTATTCCACTGGTCACATTTTAAATCAATATTTCATTGTATCTTTATTATTTAGAGGTACAATGTATTTATAGCAACAAAACGGAGAATATAATATGAGTTTCGATCCAGAAATAAGCACAAAAGAAAAATTTCAAGATTTAATGGATATATGCAAATCCAACTTTCAAATGACTGATGACGAAGCAAAGTGCTTTTACATTATGATGAACAGAAATTCACATAAACGAAACATGGGAAATGGTAGACCTGAAATAATAACCAATGGATTACCAAAAACAATTCTGGAATTATCAAAAAGGCTTGAGGTTTGGGAGGGTATATATACAGGAAACAGCACAGTAGGCATGGATGGATATCCTGCAAATATCACAATGGAAAGAAACAAGGCTCTTATGAAGGAAAGCGATTTTATTGATATTTTCGATTTCATGGTGTTTGATCAAAAATACAATATCAAAAACATACCTCAACCTCCGTCAAAACTTACAATGGCAAGAATATTTAAATTCTATAAAGAATCTGGTCTACCACTAACCACTGATAGAATGTCTGTAAGAAATTTGAATAATAGAAAGCTTTACCCTATATACGAATCATGCGAACAAATAATAGCAGAACATGAACAGCAAAAGATATCACAGGTTTTCCAGATCGGCACACCCGGCAGCGGGGCAAGTAAACCCAAAAGAAGAATGTAATATAAAGGAGGTTTTACCCTCCTTTATTTATTCTTTTTCGTATTTCGGTCTTATCACTTCTGGATTGTTTAAATCTATTTTAAAGACGGGTACTTTCCCTTGATGATACTTTAATGAGTATTCAAAAAGAGTGAGTAGTTTATAAAATTCTTGTTCTATTTGTTCGTCGTTTAAAGTTTTATCAATCACCAGGTGATAGGTGGCAATGCCTACGGGTTCTCTTGAACCATTCCAGTGATAAGGAACACGGAAAGTAACAGCATGAGATACATGATACTTTTCCCTTATTCTTGCCTTTTTTGCCATTGTTCCACAAATAAAAGACACTTTTAACTCTTTACTTTCAAAAAGCATTTTATATCCAGTGAATAAAGCTGGTATTTTATCTTTCCAGTGATGAGGGGCATCATAGATTTCATTGTAATTTTTACAGAAAAGCTTTAAGGCATAGTAAAAATTCATTGTAAGCACATCAGGCTGATTAAATGGGGTTCGTGGTTTTACTTCATAAGTGCAATCAAAGTATTCCAGGAATAAATTTACTCTTTCTTTGTTGTCTCGGATTCTTAATACCATATTTATCTCCTTTTTAATTGTTATCACTCATTCATTATCAGGAAATAAATTAATATCAATATGTACCAGTTATGTTTCTGGATATACGGCTTACCCACTTAAAAGAACGGTTAACTTATCATCAAAAATGGCTTGCAACTCTTACACAGTACCACTAAGATAGACTCATACAGTGTGCGAGTGAGATAGAGTTAAGGGAATGAATTTACTACACTTCATTGAAACCAAAGTCTTTCAGAGAGTAATCGATGGATTGCTTTCACCCGACGAACTCCGGGAGTTTCAGGAAGTGTTAAGGCAAGATCCTACCGCTGGCGATACCATATCAGGTACGGGCGGTTGCCGTAAGATTCGCTGGGCTTTGCCTGGTATGGGTAAGAGTGGTGGTATCAGGGTCATATACTACTATCTGACAGCAGATAACGAAGTATTCCTTCTTATCGCTTATCCTAAGAACGAGAAAGACAATCTCACCAATGCTGAAAAGAACCAGTTGAAGAAAGCCGTAGAAGGTATAGAGCAAGCCTCCCAGGAGGCAAGGGGGAAGAAATGAGAAAAGAACTCTTTGACGACCTGATCGAGAGTGTTAACGAAGCCGTAGCCATCAAACGGGGTCTTGTTGCCCCAGCTCGTGTTACGACCTTTGAGATGCCCGATGTGAAAGCTATCCGCACGAAAGCGAAGCTCAAACAAAATGAGTTTGCCCAGGTAGTGGGTGTCTCCCCTTCTCTGGTGCAAGCCTGGGAACAGCAAAAGAGAACTCCCACCGGCAGCAGTCTTAAACTGTTGCGGGTCATTGAAAAGCATCCTGACATGCTTAACCTGTTCAGAACAGCATAAGCCCCTTTACTGGGGCTTTATTGTTTAATCTGTATTACCCAGGGAACAGCAATGATAAAGAGATACAGTGAAAGACTTGCAGAACTGGAACTACTACAAAACAGGCTGTTGCTGTCGTTCCGAACGGATGACGACGATTTTATTTTATCTGTATGCCGTCAAATCAGCGATACAGGGCTAAATCTCAAATACAGTAATACAGATTATATTTTCCATTATATAAACTGTTGCTCTTACCACAGAGAACCCAGTTTTATTGTGATTGGTTTACTGTTGTCATTACAGGCTAAAAAAACGGTCATGGCATACAGATTATTTAAGAAACTGTATATAGATAAAAAAGATAGCCACAGCTTAACTGACAACATTCAAAGAACCGCTGGTAGTTTACTGACTGTTATGAACAGAAAGGAAAGTGCAGCTTGAAAAATTTAACCCGTAGAATTGAAAAATATTTTAATCAGGAAATGGATTTCAATGATGTTTCATCGACTACTATCGATGGAAACGAAAATCTTTTATCTGGTGCTATTACTTTCTTAATGCACAAAAACATTGATAGTGAAGTCTCATTGTCTTTACTTCAAAATTTAATCGATCATGGTGTTAATGTTAATCATAAAATTGAAGAGTCTAACAGCCCATTAATAAAAGTTTTTCTTTATCAATGGAAGAACAGCGAGTTTAAAGCAAAGGTCATTGAAATACTTTTATCAGGTGGAGCAGACCAGAACATACCCGGTCACAACCTTCTTGAATATGCTACGGCGAAAGAATGTAAGCTCTTACTGGCTTATGGTGCAGATCTGGAAAGAATCGCTGATAATCGCTCACAGACGGCTATCTTTGATTGTTATTGTCTCGATAAGCTGTCTGTGCTGATTGATTCAGGGGCAAACATTAATCACTTAAACAAAAAGGGTAAAAACTGTCTGGCTTGCTATTACAAGAAAAGCGAATATGTCAGATTCTTACTGGATAATGGCATAAATGCAGACATTTTCCTGAATGATAGTGATTATACGGAAGAACAAAAGAAAACTGTTAATGCAATAATTGCTCAAAAAGAGAGTGAGCAGTTAAAAACAGTATTCGGAAATAATCTTGAATCAAAAGGGATGATTAGGATATGAAAAAAGCCACAAACTGGGTAGAAGTGGCTTTTTAAGGGTACTTACTAACAAATTTCAGAGTTACATAGGAAATCCTTATCCTGTGTTTATATTTCTATCAGGTTTTTAAAGTCTGTCAACAAACCCCGCTTATAAAGTTATCCCTTTATTAAAAAATAGCACTTTTTGTATTTTATTATTTATTTATTAATATCATCCACTTATATTTTAAAAATAAAAAGAAAACGCTTGCTTTAATTTTCAAA
>OGYN01000750.1_pt1 | contig 28643 bp, 27 predicted proteins | sample 1576551 | NCBI WGS metagenome assembly OGYN01 (sample SAMEA3541589, study PRJEB24748) | human gut metagenome | biome: human gut; feature: human-associated habitat; material: faeces | place: China | collected 2012 | reverse complement strand
ACAATTGCAAAGCCGATTGCAGCAGCGTCCTTTCCAAAGTGTGAAAGCAGCTTGTCATAACGGCCTCCCTTTACAATAGGCTCTCCTGTACCATATGTGTAGCCCTGGAAAATAATACCTGTGTAATATGTGTAGTCACTGATAAGTCCAAGCTCATACGAAATATATTTCTCGATGCCGTATGCCTTTAAGTATTCTCGAAGCTTAAGCAGAGTATCAATAGATGATAATATCTCATCATATCCCTTTGCAAGCTTTAAAGCCTCCATAAGCTGCTCATCCTGTAAATCGAAATTGTCTAATAGTCCAAACAGCTTCCTTAGCTTGTCGTTCATTGAAAGACTGTCAACAAACTCCTCCACGCCGAAGAAATTCTTATTTGCTATGAGCTCTCTTAGGTTTTCCTCCTGCTCCTCTGATAGCCCTGCTGCCTTTGTGAGACCGTAAAAGAACTGCGAATGACCGACTGAAATCTGGAAATTCTTAAGTCCGCTCTCAAGCATCGACTCAACCGTCATCGAAAGTATCTCGGCATCTGCAGAGATAGAGCCGTCACCTATCAGCTCTGCACCGCACTGTGTGCTTTCCTTGAGCCTGCCCTGATAATCCGATGAATTGATAAAAGTATTGCCAAGATAACACAGCTTGACAGGCATATCGTCCTCTATATAGTACTTAGCCGCACTTCTTGCAATAGAAGGTGTGAAATCAGGACGAAGGACAAGCGTATTGCCCTCCTTGTCAAAAAACTTGTATAAATCCTTTGAAGGGGTTGTTCCGACATCGCTTCCAAAAATATTAAAGAACTCAAACGTAGGTGTCATGATATCATGATATCCGTATTTTAACAGTGTACGATGCAGCTTATCCTGCAAATACAGCTTCTTTTTGCATTCTCCGTTATATATGTCTCTTACTCCGTCCGGAGTGTGTAATAATTGATTTTCCATAATCTGTAAAATCTCGCTTTCATGTAGTAAAGTGTTATCGTGGTAATATGCTACCATACGATAGTAATACTGTCAAGCCCTGCAATTTAAGTCAAGCTGAAGTGCGTTCAGATACGGCACAAGTATTCCGGGCACCTCCGGGAGGAAAAATGCCGGCTCAAGCTCCTCATAGCGGAAGCTCTTTCTGCCGCCTTCTGCAGCTCTATCCCAGAATTCTGTCAGCTTTTTAAACGTGAGATAGTAGTATTCGTTCCTGTGTGTGTACGATATAAGGATAAATGCAACACCATCCTGTTTTTCAAAGCATCTCATAAATTCTACCTGATGCTCATGTATATTGGCAAGGGGAAACGTGTCGGTATTACATTCTTTTGCATCAAAGCATACCGGGATTCCCTGTACAGCGCCAATATAGTCAACCGTACTCTTCTGCTCGAAATAAGCCAGTGTAATGTGTCTGGTTTCCGGCTCCATCTTTATAGGTGTAATCGGAGTGGGAATCTTTTGTATGAGCGCCAGGCCGTTCTCCCTGTATTTTTCATTTGTCTTGTTTATCATGTCCTCTAAGGTCGAGCCTCTTAAGCCTCTTGAATTCCAGGTTGCCATATCGTTTCTCTCTTCTTTAATACTGTAAGCTATGCGACGTAAAGTAAATAATGACGGGATTAAAGCCCCACCCTGCTCCATATGTCCGGCAAAGCAGCCTCTATATATCTGCCATCAGGCAAAATCACATGGTGCGCATGCAAAAGCTGGCTGGTCACATGATAATTTTCTTTGTAAAAAGCATTAATCCTTTTATCACCATACTTCATATCACCTATGATCGGATGGCCAATCGATGACAAATGTGCCCTGATCTGATGGCTTCTTCCTGTAATGAGATGCACCTCAAGAAGAGTTGCTTTATGGCACGAAGCACTCATCTCAATTGTCTTAAGAGGCCTGTAAGCAGTCTTTACTGGCAGTGATTCATCACTTATTGGTTCCTTGGTTATCTGCACCTTATTTACAGCCTCATCCTTTGTCAGAAAGCCCTCTATGTTCATAGGCTCATCCACCTCACCTGCTACAAGCGCCATATAATACTTTTCTGCGGTTCTGTCCTTAAGCACCTGTGACAGGTACTGCAGTCCATGAAGCGATTTACCCATCAGAATAAGCCCCGATGTATTTCTGTCCAGGCGGTTGCACACCGATGGCTTAAAGCTCTTATATGTGTCAAAATCAAGCTTTCCCTCTTTTATCAGGTATCCGATAAGCCTTTCGTTTGCAGAAATATCAGTCTCCTTTGATTTCTGCGACAACATATTGACAGGCTTGTTTGCCGCCAGTATGTCATCATCCTCGTATACCACACCAAGTCCGTCCGGCTTTAATGCACCAAGTGCCTTAAAATCCTTCATCAGACTGTCCTCATTGACGGAAAACTTAGCAAATGTATCATCTGACAGAAAAATCCTGATTTTATCGTCAACTGATACAATTTCTGTTCCTGACGCTTTCTTATCATTCAGTTTTATGTTCTTCTTCCTGAGCATCTTGTAAATAAATCCCATGGATGCGTTTGGAAGTATCTTTTTAAGATATTTGTCAAGCCTCTGGCCTGCCTCATTTTTACCCGCTTTAAATTCTTTCATAGCCTTTATCTTATATATCTATTATATCTATCTTTTCTTCTTGTGGACGTTTCTGATTGTTTTCTTTTTGTGCGCTGTGCCTGCAGTGTTATTTCCGCTTCCGTTTTTCCCTCGCTCTGTTGCATTTTTCAAGTTTTTCCTTACACCTGTATTCTTGCCGCCATAGCTGCTGTTTGAATTTTTACCGGACCCGGTACGGTTTTTGTCCCAGCCGCCATCAGCATGCATTTTTCTAGGCTTAATCAGGCACTTTTTGTCAAATCCGATTAAGTCCTCCCTGCCGGCCTTCACAAGTGCCTCATGCACGAGATCATAGTTCTTTGGATTGCGGTACTGGATGAGTGCCCTCTGCATAGCCTTCTCATGCGGGTTAGTTGTGACATACACCGGCTTAAGTGTCGCTGGGTCAAGCCCCGTATAGTACATGCATGTAGAAATGGTAGACGGTGTCGGATAGAAATCCTGCACCTGCTCCGGCATATATCCCAGATCGCGCAGATACTCCGCAAGCTCTATCGCCTCTTTAAGTGTTGAGCCTGGGTGTGAAGACATGAGATAAGGCACAAGATACTGCTCCTTGCCTATCTTTTTATTCATATCCTTGTATGCCTTCACAAAGCTGTTGTACACCTCTACACTCGGCTTTCCAAGCCTGCTCAAAACAGCATTGGAGATATGCTCCGGAGCCACCTTAAGCTGTCCGCTTACATGATACTCACACAGCTCACGAAGAAACGTCTTGTCCTTATCATACATCAGATAATCAAACCTGATACCTGAGCGGATAAACACCTTTTTTACCTTTGGCAGTGCACGAAGCTCCCTAAGAAGCTGTATATAGTCACTATGGTCAACTATCAGGTTATTGCACGGCTTAGGAAACAGACACTGCTTTGTAGGGCACGCTCCCCTTGTGAGCTGCTTTTTACATGCCGGCTGCCTGAAATTGGCTGTAGGACCACCAACATCATGGATATAGCCCTTAAAGTCCTTATCCTGCGTGATAAGCTTTGCCTCTTCTATGATTGACTCATGGCTTCTTGTCTGGATTATCCTGCCCTGATGGAAGGTCAGTGCACAGAAGTTACATCCTCCAAAGCAGCCTCTGTTGCTGATAAGAGAAAACTTCACCTCGCTTATAGCAGGCACTCCGCCTGCCTCCTCGTAGCTCGGATGATAAGTCCTCATATAAGGAAGCGCATAGACCTCATCCATCTCCTCCTGCGACAGTGGCTTTTGCGGTGGATTCTGCACCACAAGCGTAGAGTTGTCATATGGCTCTATGAGCCTCTTTGCGCAGAAAGGATCAGTATTGCAGTACTGTATGTAAAAGCTTCTTGCAAACTCCCTCTTGTCCTCTTTTATAACGTCATAGTCAGGAAGCTCAATCGCATCATATATGATATCCCTGTCCTTTGTCTTGAACACGGTACCATCTATAAACGTGATATCCTTTACATCCATACCACTGTCGAGCGCATCCGCTATCTCGATGATGCTTCTTTCTCCCATGCCATATGAAATGAGATCCGCACCGGAATCTAAAAGAATTGAGCGCTTGACTTTATTTGACCAGTAATCATAATGTGCCATGCGCCTAAGGCTCGCCTCGATGCCGCCTATTATGATAGGGATTTTTTTATAAGTATGGCGTATCAGGTTACAGTACACAACGGTCGCATAATCAGGTCTCTTTCCCATCACGCCACCCGGTGTAAATGAATCCTTTGCTCTTCTTTTCTTTGAAACCGAATAATGGTTTACCATGGAGTCCATATTACCTGCCGAAACCAAAAAGCCAAGGCGCGGCACTCCGAGTATGGATATAGACTCATCATCCTTCCAGTCGGGCTGTGAAATGATGCCGACCGTATAGCCATGTGCCTGCAGCAGCCTTGCAATTATTGCATGTCCAAATGACGGATGATCCACATATGCATCACCGCAGACATACACAAAATCAAGCTGCTCAATGCCCTCATCTATCATATCCTGTTTTGAAATTGGTAAAAAACCATTACTCATATCATACCTCATAATTAAAAATTATTTTATTTGCCGGATTTTATCTGCATAAGCATATCCGTTTCAGCCTGTGTCAAAGCTCTGTAAGTCCCTGTTTTAAGGTCAGCAGGCAGCTTAAGCGGTCCCATGGATATTCTCTTTAAATAGATTACCCTCTTTCCAAGCGCCTCAAACATCCTCTTGACCTGATGAAATTTACCCTCTGTTATCGTAAGCTCAATCTCGGATACGCTGCCGCTTTTTTTAATAACAAGCTCCGCAGGCTTTGTAGGTCTTTCCTCGCCTATATCAATGCCCTCTTTAAACCTGATGATATCAGCCTGAGTCACCTCACCATCAATACGTGCGTAGTAAGTCTTTGCCACATGCTTCGAAGGACTTAAGAGCTCATGCGAAAGCGCTCCATCATTTGTGATAATTAAAAGCCCCTCCGTGTCTATATCAAGCCTTCCGACAGGAAACAAATCATCATGCACAGCATCCGTGATATAGTCCATGACAGTCTTATGTACATTGTCATTTGTCGCAGAAACACAACCTGAGGGCTTATTGAACAGATAATACTCATACCTTTGATACTTAACTATTCTGCCGTCAACTGATACCTCGTCGGCATCAGTATCTACCTTTGTCTCAGGCTTTGCGGCCACCGTGCCATTAATGGCTATCTGTCCGGCCTTTATAAGCTTTTTTACCTCAGAGCGTGTGCCAAGCCCCATCTCTGATAAAAATTTATCTAATCGAATCATATTGATATTTCTCTCCACATATACTGTCACATGAGTAAAAACAAACTTAAAAAATTACTTTTTATCGCTTTTATACTGCTATTTTGCATTTATTACATATTGTTTCCGGCACAGGTAAGTACGTGCGCTAAAGCAGGCATAATGCTATGGTTCAACCAGATATTTCCGCTTCTATTTATATTTACGATTTTATCTAACCTGATTATCTCAACAAATGTGCTGCAAAACATTCCCCAAAAGCATATCATGCTTTTTACATACATAATAGGCATAATATTTGGATTCCCGATAGGAGCAAAGCTCACAGCAGATTTTTGTTCGAAAGGATACATAGATAAAAATCACAGGGAAATACTGAGTGCACTGGCAAACCATTTCAGCCTTCCCTTTATCATTACCTATGCACTGTCCGAGCAACTTAACATATGCAGCCACTACAGCATTTATCTTGTGTCACTTTATCTGCCATCTGCTATAGGAATGATAGCTATGCTTTCGATAAACAAAAACAGAAGCTTAACACAAAAAATCCCGGCTCAAGGATTTAAGCTTAACATGCAAATCGTTGATGCCGGAATAATGAAAGGGTTTGAAACCCTTATAAAACTCTGTGGATATATTGTATTGTTCTCTATAGTCTCACGTATCCCACAGACCATAGCCCAAAAGGCTGACTGCAGCATGCCACTGTCGGCAGACATAATAGGTGCCTTTTTTGAAACCACAAACGGTATCGGCATAGTCTGCGGTCTATGCATCCCACGCACCCTGTCAATAGTGCTGTGCATTGCACTTCTGTCATTTGGCGGTGTATCATGCATGGTCCAGACCAAATCAATATTCCGGGATACAGGCTTTAGGCTTTACAGATACATACTGCTTAAGGCAGCCATGAGCATACTCTCATGCCTGTTATGTATTATCCTATTTCGCATCCTCATCTGAATCGGAAATATTGGTGATTTCTATGTCATCATCAGATGTATCTGAAGCTGCCTCATTGTCAGACGACTCTGCTCCTGCAGCTTCATCGCCATTCTCTTCCGGTGGGAAAAGCTCTGCTCTGTTTGCTGCAACAACATCCTCAAACTGCTGCAGTGAACTTATAAGGCTGTCATATCTGGCCTTTGAAGTCTCAATAGAGCCTGTTAAAATTTCCTCAATGCTCTTGAGCTGGCTGTCCGTATATGCCATGGCACTCATTCTGAGATTATTTGCTTCGTTTGTGGCACTGTCAAGTATCTCCTGTGCCTGCTTGGTTGCAATCTGCACTACCTCATTCGCCTGGGCATATGCCTGCTGCATAATCTGATGCTCGCTGACAAGCTCATTTGTCTGAATCTGAGCCTGCGCGATTATCTGATCCGCCTTCGCCTGTGCATCAGCAAGGATAGCCTCCTTATTGCTGATAATCTTCTGATATCTCTTGACCTCCTCAGGGGTCTTTGTACGAAGCTCTGAAAGAAGCTCCTCTAACTGTTCACGATTGACAAGAATCTTGTTTCTTGAAATAGGTGACGGCTTGCAGCCATCAATATAGTCTTCGATTTCTTCAATAATCTGTTCCATTTTACTGCTCATAAATACTGTCTCCTTACCTGGTAATATTGTATTTAGCATAAATTCTATCAATGAACTGTTCAGGTACGAACTTTGATATATCTCCTCCGTATGATGCAAATTCCTTGACAATTGTAGAGCTTAAATATGAATAATTGAGGCTCGAAGTGAGAAAAACCGTCTCTATTTCCGGATTCTGCACTCCGTTAGCCTGTGCAATCTGCAGCTCATACTCAAAATCTGTCACTGCACGCAATCCTCTTATTATGATTGTTGCATTGATTTTCTTCATGTAGTCAACTAAAAGTCCTTCGAAGCACCCTACCCTGACATTTGGTATGTGTGCTGTCATTTCCTTTATCATACTAACACGTTCTTCCAAAGAAAACAACGAGTTTTTTGCACTATTATTGAGTACTCCGACAACCAGCTCGTCAACTATTTTGGCTGAACGCTCTATTATATCCAGGTGTCCAAATGTCACCGGATCAAAGCTTCCCGGATAAATTCCTACCTTCATATTGTATCTCCTATGCACGCTTTATGAAAACATGCTTGTTTGTCTTATAAATTTTTTCTTTGACTATCTCATAGCCAAGCTCTGTGAGATAATCAAAATCAGTATCGTTTGAAGCCTCAACCACGATAAGTGTATCATCCTTTAATATATCGCTGTCCGAAAGTGTAATAAGCACTTCCTTTTCAAGCTCCTTATTGTATGGCGGGTCCATAAATACGATATCAAATTTGTATTTGCCCTCAAGCGTACGTACTGCCGTGACAGCATCCGTCATCATGAGCCTTGAAACCTTATCAAACTTTGTAAAATGGATATTGTCCTCGATGCATGAAGCGGCTTTTCTTGAATTCTCCACAAATACAGCATAGGCTGCACCGCGGCTTAACGCTTCAAGTCCTATCTGTCCGCTTCCGGCAAACAGATCTAAAAAATATGCTCCGGGAACATCAAACTGCATGACATTAAAAAGAGTCTCCTTCGTCTTGTCAGTAGTCGGTCTTGTATCTTTTCCCTCGATAGTCTTTAGAGGGAGGCTTCTCGCCGTTCCTGCTATTATTCTCATACTTTTCTCCCTGTTATAGTCTATTTCTGGTCCTTTAAAACATCCTTGTTCTTTGCAATATAGTCAATAAGCGAAACAACTGTGAGCACAAGTGCCACATAAATGAGGATTGTTCCAAGGATATTTAACCAGCTAAGCTTTAGATTGATATTAAAAATAATAACAATAACCATAAGCATCTGGAAGGTTGTCTTAAACTTTCCCCAGTAGCTTGCCGCAATGACAATTCCATTGTCAGATGCAACCAGTCTGAAACCGCTTATGATAAACTCTCTTGCAATGATAATAAGCACAACCCATACAGGGATAAGCTTTAAATCAACAAGGCATATCATTGCAGAGCATACAAGCAGCTTGTCTGCAAGCGGATCCATAAACTTGCCGAAATTTGTAACAAGATTATATTTTCTTGCAATTTTTCCGTCAGCCATATCGGTCAGACTTGCAATGATAAATATCGCAAGTGCTATATAATTTCCGTATCCGTCAAAAAACGGTGAAATAAGGAAAAATACAAAAAACGGAATAAGTATCACTCTTAAGATTGTAAGTTTGTTTGGTAAATTCATTTTACAAGTTCTCCTATCAAATCATATTCATACGCACCGGTCACCATAACCTTGCATATATCGCCGGTCATAAGTGTCTCATCAGTGTTGATGAATATATATCCGTCAACATTCGGTGCATCTCTGTATGTACGGCCGATATAAGCATTTTCATCAGCCACCTTGCCCTCTATGAAAACATATAATTCTTTACCCTTTAGTGTCTCATTTTTATCAAAAATGACCTCTTCCTCAAGCTCCATGACATCAGCCTGCCAGTCAGTCTTTATATCCTCATCTATCTGGTCAGGCATTGCAGCTGCCTTTGTGCCCTCCTCCGGGGAATACGTAAAGGCTCCCAGACGGTCAAACTCCATATCATTTACAAACTGCATAAGCTCCTCGTGATTATCCTGTGTCTCACCCGGGAAGCCACATATGAGTGTGGTCCTTAATGTGATATCAGGTATTCTCTCACGCAGCATTCTGATACGCTCCATAAGCTCAGCCTTTGTTGTTTTTCTGCCCATGCGCCTTAAAATATCGTCATTGCAGTGCTGGATTGGCATATCCAGATAATGGCATACCTTCTCATCCTTTATCATGGACTCTATAAGCTCATCGTATATCTCCTCGGGATAGCAGTACATAATCCTTATCCAGAACAGCCCGCTTATCTTGTTGAGCTCATCTAAAAGCTTATGAAGTGACTTCTCACCATACAAATCCACTCCATAAAGTGTGGTCTCCTGGGCAACAAGTATAAGCTCCTTTGCGCCCTGCTCCACAAGGCTCTTCGCCTGCTCAATCAAATCCTCCATTGGCACACTTCTGTAACGGCCTCTGACAGATGGAATGACACAGTAGGTACAGTTTTTATTGCACCCCTCCGCTATCTTAAGGTAAGCGAAATGCCCTCCTGTGGTGACAATACGCTTTGTCTTTATGCTGGGAAGTCCCTCTAAGGTGTGCAGATTGCTGTATCTGTGTTTTTCAAGTGTCTCATGGACAGCTTCAACTATAGTATCATATGAATTGGTGCCAAGTATGGCATCAACCTCTGGGATTTCCTTAAAAATCTCATCCTTGTATCTTTGTGCCAGACAGCCTGTCACAATAAGTGATATGCATTTGCCTGTCTCCTTATACTGAGCCATCTCGAGAATTGTATTGATACTCTCCTCCTTTGCATCACCTATAAAGCAGCAGCTGTTTACAATAATGATATCAGCCTGCGTCTCATCATCGGTCATCTCAATGCCGTCATTTGCAAGCATGCCTATCATATACTCTGAATCCACAAGGTTTTTATCGCATCCAAGCGAAATAAATAATAATTTCATAGTACCTCTCAAATGTAAGTATTTACAATTAAAGGGAAAGACAAAACAGCCTTTCCCCTCCTAGATTAAGCCTCTTCGCCTTCGTCTAAATCCTCATCATCTGAGACGATTCTGACAGCTCCCGTGTACAGCTCCTCTACAGCAATAGATAATGGCTTATTGCACTTAGGACGTGCGATAAGTGGTTCTGCACCATCAATAATCTGGCGTGCACGCTTTGCTGCAGCAATAACGATAGAATAACGGCTGTTTACTACCGGCTCTTCACCTATCTCTACATTGTTGTTTACTACCTTCATTAACTCTACATACGATGGATGTATCATATTATTTATCTCCTTTCGAAAAGCTTAAAAGCTCTTTTCTCATTTTATTTATAAAATCTATATTTGATGATACAAGATAATCCTGATTCTTTTTTGTGTCGTCAGAGCTGTGGATGATATCATTCACAAGCTCTACACAATCGTCAAGCTTATCATTTACCACTAAATAATCATATTTCTCTATGCCTAAAGACTCCTCATATGCTCTTGAAAGTCTCTGTGCACAGACCTCTTTTGTCTCTGTGCCTCTTCCTACAAGCCGGTCCTTAAGCTCATCTGCACTCGGCGCTGACACAAACATAAGCACCGTATCAGGAAACTGCTTCTTTATCTTTAAAGCTCCCTGGATTTCTATCTCAAGAATCACATTCTTTCCGGCGCTAAGTTGCTCATTGACATATGACTTTGGTGTGCCGTAGTAATGATCTACATACCTGGCATACTCAAGCAGTCCATCTGCCTTTATCATCTGTTCAAATTCTTCCTCTGAGATAAAAAAATACTCTCTGCCATGCTCCTCACCCGGCCTTGGACCTCTGGTCGTGGCTGATACGCTCAGTGCATAATCATCACCATGCTTTGCCATAAGCTCCTTCATGATAGTACCCTTTCCGGAACCCGAAAAGCCTGAAAAAACAACTAATTTTCCTGTGTTACTCATCACAATCTCCTAAAATTACTCAATATTTTGAATCTGTTCCCTGACCTTTTCTATATCAGTCTTAAGGCTGATACCAGTGTCAGAAATCTTAAGATCATTGGACTTTGAAAGGATGGTGTTCGCCTCACGGTTCATCTCCTGTGCGAGGAAATCAAGCTTTCTTCCCACACTGCCACCGGCATTTAACGAATCCTTCATGGAAAGGATATGGCTTTTGAGCCTGACTGTCTCCTCATCCACACAGATCTTGTCCGCAAAAATAGTGACCTCCTGAGCTATTCTTGAATCATCAAGCTGATTGTCTGCAAGCAGCTCTCTTAGCTTTTCCTCAAGACGCGCACGGTATTCGACAATAATCTGTGGCGAACGCTCCTCAATGAAATCAACATATGATACCATATTATCGAGCTTTTCGCAAAGGTCTTTTTTAAGATTTTCTCCCTCGCGCACGCGGCTTTCAACAAATGGCTCAAATGCACCGCGAAGAGCCTTCTCAAGACTGCTCCACAGCTCATCCTCATCTACAGGCTGCTCCTCCATCACAAATACCTCCGGATATCTCGACAGCGTGCTCACTCTTATATCATTCTCCAGTCCGAATTCCTCCGCCATCTGATTCAGATACTTAAGATATTCTCCCGCGAGAGCCTTATTATACTGCAATGAGAGATTATTTTCTGTAAAATCCTCATATGTGATATAAATATCGACCTTGCCACGCTCTATGTACTCCTTAAGCAGAGTCCTTATTGCACTCTCGAAGAAATTGAACTTTTTAGGCATCTTGATATTGACATCCAGATATCTGTGATTTACAGATTTTACCTCAACTGTAATCTTACGGCTTGCATCTGCGTACTCGTATCTGCCAAAGCCGGTCATACTTTTAATCATAATTTTTCCTTTCGCATATGCATAGATGAGTTTATTATATAACTCCTTGAGATTTTCGTCAAATATATTATAATATAAATATTCATGATTATAAATATTCAGCAGCTTAGAATATTTACAGGAAATAAGGAGGAACATCATGGCTTTAGACGGAATAGTCATTTCAAATATAGTTGCAGAGCTAAACAGCACGATACTAAACTCAAAAATCAGTAAAATCGCAGAACCTGAGGCAGATGAGCTGCTTCTTACCCTAAAGGGACCAAACGGCTCGTTCAGGCTTTCGATGTCTGCAAGCGCATCGCTTCCATTCATCTACCTGACCCCTGCAAACAAGGTAAGCCCTCTCACTGCCCCTACATTTTGCATGGTTTTAAGAAAGCATATAGCAAACGGACGCATCACAAAGATTTATCAGCCGGGCATGGAACGTATTATAAACTTTGAAATCGAACACTTAAACGAGATGGGCGATCTATGCCACAAGGTGCTTATTATCGAGCTGATGGGCAAATATTCAAACATCATCTTTACCGACTTCGATGGTACGATAATAGACAGTGCCAAGCGTATTCCCGCATCCGTAAGCTCTGTGCGTGAAGTGCTGCCGGGCAGAGCCTACACCATCCCTGCGACACAGGAAGATAAATATAATCCTCTGACTGTAGATTCGAAGCAGTTTGTGGATATTATATCAGCAAAGCCGCTTACTGTTTCAAAGGCTATCTACTCATCCTTTTCCGGCATCAGCCCGCTTGTGGCAAATGAGCTGGCTCACAGGGCATGGCTTGACGCCGACGCACCTGTAGCAGCCTACTCACATGATGAGCTTTTGCACCTGGGAAGTAACTTCACATGGATGATGGATGACATAAAAAATAATCGTTTTACGCCGAATATCGTGCGTGACGGCAATGAACCAAAGGAATTTTCTTCAATAGAGCTGACTCAGTATAGCGATTTAACGGTCACAAAATATGAATCTATATCAGAGGTTTTAGAGCTTTACTACTCTGAGAGAAACACCTATACACGTATACGCCAGAAGTCAGCCGACCTGAGAAAACACGTAAATACCCTCCTGGAGCGAAACCAGAAGAAATATTCCCTGCAGATGAAGCAGCTTAAGGACTCCGAAAAACGCGAAAAGTACAAGGTGTACGGTGAGCTTATCAACGCATTCGGCTACGGACTTACACCGGACGACAAGTTTCTTGAAGCTGCAAACTATTATGATGACAACAAAATCATCAAAATTCCTATCGACAACACAAAAACTCCTGCCGAGAACGCGCAGAAATACTTTGACAAATACGGAAAGATGAAACGTACTGCCGAAGCATTGAACGAGCTGATTCTTGAAACAAAAGGTCAGATAGACCATCTCGAATCAATTCAGAATTCACTGGATATTGCTTTAAGCGCTGACGACCTCGTCCAGATAAAGGATGAGCTGATAGAATACGGTTTTATCAAAAAAGGAAAGGGTTCAAAGAAACAGAAGGTAAAGAGCAAACCCTTCCATTATATCTCATCAGACGGCTTTGATATGTACGTTGGCAAAAACAACTACCAGAACGATGAGCTCACCTTCAAGCTGGCAACCGGAAACGACTGGTGGTTCCACGCCAAGGGCATGCCCGGCTCACATGTCATTGTAAAAGCTGAAAACAAAGAGCTGCCGGACAGCACCTTTGAGGAGGCCGGCAAGCTCGCAGGCTACTACTCAAAGGGCAAAAATGCCGACAAGGTAGAGATAGACTATCTGCAAAAGAAAAATGTCAAAAAGCCAAACGGTGCCGCAGCAGGCTTTGTCGTGTATTACACAAACTATTCTCTCACGATTCACCCGGATATATCCGATATCAGGCAGATTGAGTAAGCAGATTATACTTATTTCATAACAATTTCATAACCATTCCAATACACTTAAAGTAAAAAGCTGATATACACATGCATAGTCCTGCATGCTATATCAGCTTTTATTTTAGCCATTTAAGCTCATCACAGATTCATCCTCTTTAATTGTTCTTTTGCAAATTCATCCATTTTCTTTTTCAGTATTCTGTTTTCCGGTGTACAAAGCGCCGGGTCTGCTTCAAGCACCTCATCCACCATCTCAGATGCTTCCTTTAGCACATCGCTGTCCTGATACACATCCGCAAGTGCAAACGCAAGGTCTCCACTCTGCCTGATTCCAAAGAAATCCCCGGGACCTCTGAGCTTTAAATCCTCACTTGCTATATAAAAGCCATCATTTGATTTATTTAGTATCTCCAGACGTTTTTTTGATTTCTTTGAATTTGACGAATTGATGAAAATGCAATACGACTGTGCATCCCCCCTGCCTACACGACCTCTTAGCTGGTGAAGCTGTGCAAGTCCAAACCTGTCTGCATTTTCTATCATCATTACGGTTGCATTGGGCACATTTACACCAACCTCCACGACTGTTGTGGACACAAGCACCTGCGACTCATTATTTGCAAAGCGCTGCATCACCTCATCCTTTGCCTTGCTCTTCATCCTGCCGTTAAGCACATCTACGATGATATCCCTTGGCAGTACCGCTTTAAGCACATTTGCATAGTCTGTGACATTTTCCCCTTCCGAGTTTTCGGTTTCCTCCACAAGAGGGCATATAACATACGCCTGATGGCCGGCTCTCACCTGCTCCTTAATGAAGCTGTAGGCCTTTGGCCTGAATGCCGTGCCAACCACACAGTTCTTGATTGGAAGCCTCTTTGCCGGCACCTCATTTATGACAGAGATATCCATATCACCGTATATGATTATTGCTAACGTACGCGGTATCGGAGTGGCACTCATCACAAGTATATGTGGCTTTCTTCCCTTATCCGAGAAGCTCTCTCTCTGCTCCACGCCAAATCTGTGCTGCTCATCTGTGATAACAAGCGACAGATTGGAAAAATCCGCTTTCTCCTGTATGAGCGCATGAGTGCCTATAATAAGCGCATTTTTCTCGTTTTCAAGGCGCGCATAGGCCTCTCTTTTCTGCTTTGCCGTCATGGAGCCGGTAAGAAGCACAACAGGACTGTCAAGTCCAAACTGACCAACCAGTGAGCAGAATGTCTCATAATGCTGGTTTGCAAGTACCTCAGTCGGAGCCATTATGGCAGACTGATAACCACATTTTGATGCCCACGCCATAAGAAGAAAAGCAACAATCGTCTTTCCCGAGCCCACATCACCCTGTATAAGCCTCTGCATCACATAAGGACTTTGCATATCACACTTTATTTCTTCAATAGTCTTCTTCTGCGCACCTGTCAGCTCATACGGAAGCTTCTCAATCAAGCCATCTATAAAAGCATCATCCGTAAACTCAAACTCATTTTTATCCTTCTGCTGCTTCTTGTTCTGATACCGCATGCCCATGATAAAGAGAAAAAACTCATCAAAAACAAGCCGTCTTCTTGCCTCCACAAGAGCGCCAAAGTCATCAGGGAAATGTATCTGCTTCATGGCATAATTGTACTCGCAAAAGCCGTACCTGTGCCTTATATTCTTAGGCAGATAATCTGACAACAGTGTATCATGTGACAGAGTCTCCTTTATCGTCTTCACTATCAGATTGTTTGTCACACCGCTTGTCACGGAATACACAGGCTGCAGTGTATCGCGTATAGCCTCGTACTTTTGCACCTCATACACCACAGGCTGCTCCATGACATATCGGCCTCCCTTTGGCTTAATATGTCCGTAAAATATAAGATGTCTCCCCTGCACAAGCTGTGCCTTAAGGTATGGCATACGGTACCATACCAGCTGTATCATATGCCCGGGCGAGCCGAGATCCTGCAATGTAATCTGCATTCTCGCTGTATTTTTCACTACAGGTGCCTTTTTAATCATAGCATGGATGGCATAGGTGCTGCTCTCATTTACATTATTCAGTTCATCAATATCCGTTATTTCCGGAAACTTTACATAATCCCGGGGAAAATGAAGGAGTATATCACCAACGGTGTATACTCCCATTTTAGCAAATGCTTTTTGTGTTTTTTCCCCGATTCCCTTAACCGCGGTAATCGGTGAAGCTATATCCATATCTGCTCCTAAATATAATAAATGTCATTTATATTCTTTAAAGGGCTTTACTCTACAGAAATAACATAATAGTAGATTGGCTGTCCGCCATCGTTGACCTCAACCTCTACATCAGGATATTTCTCTTCGATTGCTGCCGCAAGCTCATTAGCTGAGTCCTCATCAGAATCACTTCCGAAATAGATGCTGACAATCGCTGAATCCTCATCTACCATGGCATCTACCATCTCAAGTGTGGTAGCCCTTAAGTCTGTTCCAACAGAAAGGATGCTCTTGTCTCCGATTCCCATGAAGTCGTTCTGCTTGATGGTTTTTCCGTCAATCTCAGTATCGCGGACTGCATATGTCACCTGTCCTGTCTTGACTTTTTCTATCTCAGCCATCATCTGCTCTTTATTCTCCTCGGCGCTGTGGTCAGGGATATAATTTACAAGCGCTGTGATACCCTGTGGGATAGTCTTTGTAGGGATAACAATAATCTGTTTATCCTCAACAAGGTCTACTGCCTGGTTTGCAGCCATGATGATATTCTTGTTGTTTGGCAGGATAAATACTGTCTTCGCATTTACATGCTCGATAGCGTTGAGCATATCCTCTGTGCTAGGGTTCATGGTCTGACCACCCTCTATGAGATAGTCCACTCCAAGACCTCTAAACACTTCATTCATGCCTTCTCCGATTGAAACAGATACAAAGCCCATTTCCTTTGCAGGCATGTTACTTATCTTTTCATCAGCACAAGCTGCTTCATAAGCCTCTTCCTCAGCCTTCTGCTGTGCTGCAAGCTTCTGTGAATCCTTGATGAGCTTTTCCTGATGCTCCTCACGCATATTGTCGATCTTTATCTTGCTGAGTGAGCCGAAGGTAAGTGCCTTCTGCAATGCAAGTCCAGGGTCGTTTGTATGTACGTGAGTCTTTACGATCTCATCGTCAGCTACAACGACTATAGAGTCACCGATTGACTCGAGGAATGCCTTGTATGCGTGCTCCTCATTGTCTGACATTGGCGCATTGAGTACAATAATAAACTCTGTGCAGTAACCAAACTTAATCTCTGCCTCTGTCTCAGCCGAAATCTTTGCAGGAGCTGCTCCTGTTGGTGCGCCCTCGATTGTATAGTCAATCTCCTTGCCGATAAGGGCATCATATGCTCCCTTTAATACCTGAACAAGTCCCTGTCCGCCTGAATCAACAACACCTGCCTGCTTTAATACTGGAAGCATCTCCGGTGTCTGGTCAAGCACATACTCAGCCTGCTTTATAACCTCTTCAACAAATGTGACAACATCCTCTGTTTCGTCTGACAGCTCCAGAGCTTTTTCTGCTGCGCCCTTTGCCACTGTAAGGATAGTTCCTTCCTTTGGCTTCATAACTGCCTTGTAAGCTGTCTCAACCGCCTTCTGGCATGCCTCACAAAGAATAGTGACATCTATTTCATCGTATTCCTTTATAACCTTGCAGAAGCCTCTGAAAAGCTGTGATAAGATAACACCTGAGTTTCCTCTGGCACCTCTTAAAGAGCCTGATGAAATAGCCTTTGCAAGCTCTGCCATGGTAGGATTTGTGAGCGAGCTGACCTCCTTGGCCGCAGACATGATTGTCATTGTCATATTTGTTCCGGTATCACCATCCGGTACCGGGAATACATTCAGCTCATTTATCCAGTCTTTCTTTGAATCAAGATTCTTGGCTCCCGCAAGAAACATCCTTGCAAGGAGCTTTGAATTAATGCTTGTGATCTCCACTTTTTGTAGTCCTCCTTAATCAATTACCCTTACGCCCTCAACGTAAATATTGATCTTTGCAATTTTCATTCCTGTAAATGACTCAACCTTGTACTTAACCGTCTCGATAAGATTGTCCGAAACAGTGCCGATCGAAATACCATACGCTACTATTACATGAAAATCAATGGTAATTTCGTTGTTCTCATCTACCTTTACATTTATTCCATGGTTCAGGTAATCTCTCTTTAAAAGCTTTACAAGACCATCCTTCATGTTGACCGCTGCCATGCCTACTATTCCAAAGCACTCTACAGCTACAGAGCCTGCATAGGTTGCAATAACATCTGTATCAATTAAAATTTGTCCATATTGGGTATCCATCTGTCCCTTCATAATATATACCTCCATCATATTGTGACGTAGCTAATGTTATTATACCTTTTTTTTCACAAAAAGCAAATATTTTTATATTTTATCCTTGCATTCTTTATTTTAATCTGATAGAATACATTTGTTGTGAGCTTAAGAGTATGGTAAGCTTAGTGAAATGCAAGGAGGTGCAATATCATGGCAAAATGTGCAATTTGTGAAAAAGGTGTTCATTATGGAAATAATGTCAGCCATTCTCATAGAAGATCAAATCATGTTTGGAAGTCAAACATTAAGAAGGTTTCTTGCAAGGTCAATGGAGTTCCACAGAAGTTATATGTATGTACTTCATGTTTAAGATCTGGCAAAGTTGAGAGAGCTTAGTCTTTATTTTTGAATCTTTTGAATTTTAAAGGACATCCGTTTGGATGTCCTTTTTATTTGCTCTCATATATGATATTAATCCTGCTTATCGTCCTCTGCCTCGTCTACCTTTACATCGTCGAGATTAAGGTCATCATTTTTTCCCTTTGAGAAACGGCTTACAATGTCCGGCACCATATCAAGTATCTTTGTCATGCCGTCCTGATTCTTTACATTGACAAGCTTTGTCTGTCCATTCTGGATAACGAGCACTGCACTTGGCTGAATCTTTCCGCCCATACCGCCGGCTCCGTTATTTTTCTTTTCTGCCGAAAATGCTCCTGCTGCCACTCCAAACGACACATCCACAAGCGGAAGTATGATTGTATCCCCTATATGAATCGCATCACCAACCACTGTCTTTGTAGTGATAAAACTGTCCATCCCCTTGAAAAGTGACTCCACTGTGTTGTTGAAACTATTATCTGCCATAATATCTTCCTCCTATCTGCTTATCCTATTATATAATCTGCGGCAGTTTTTATCAAATAAAATTCTAAGTGTTGCCGCTAAAATACTTATTACTATCACATGCCCCTTTATATCAAAGCTGCCCTTTGCATATGGATTTTCACTCTCGAAATCAGGTGTAATCCGCCATCTGTTTGTATAGCCGACAGGAAAGCATGCTAAAATCCCCAATGAAATACCTGTTGTATCCGGCGAGCCGGTTGAATAAACCATTGTAAGCTTAAGCCTCCTTGGGCATATTCTTTTAAGAATGATAAAAAGCTCTTTTTTCAGATGTGAAAAAGCAGCTTTATTTCTCTCATCACTGTATTCTCTTTTTAGCTTATAGATACAGTTTTTTATTTTTTCTGACTTATCTTTAAATTGCTTTTTATGTGACTTTTTGTTTCGCTTTTTATACCTTTTTTGATGTGTGAGCTTTGTTTGTTGTTTTATATGCTGATTCTCATCTGCCGATATTTTAGGCTCATCTCCGGTGTTTTCACTGACTTTATCTTCTGTTTCAGTTTTAGCTGCCTCATCCATTACATCATCATCAGAAGCCTCAGCGGCCTTTTCATCATTTTCATAATCAGAGTCAGCATCATCAAACAGCTTCTTCTTCACAAAAGCAAGCCTTATATATCCGTCAGTCTCCTGTGCATACTCTATATGCAGTGCAAACAAATGGAAAAGCCACGACACATGCGCTTTGGCTCTTATGTCTGTATTTTCAAAGCTTCCGACAGCCCTGTACTTAACCGGCACAAACAGTACGCAAAACAACGCTGTAAGTATAAGAGCAAGCACTACAAGGAGTATTATGCCTATGACCTTTAAAATCGTAAATATCATATATCTAATTCCTCCGTCTGCTCTTTAAATAGCTCTTCACATCTGTTTTACCTGTATTTTCGTATGTCTCCTTAACAATATCACAGGCCAGCAAAAGTGCCTCATCATAATTACCCGCTACTGCGATTATGTGCAGATTCTTCTTAGGATATCCCTTTTGCAGCAATTCTCTTGTCGGAATGATATCCAAAAGATTTTCCTCATTTGACGGAAACGTGATGATGTATGTGTGAAGCATGCCGGCATTATGCTCTATCTTCCACTTGATTTTCTTTATCTTTCCGGTAACAGACTCTCCTACAAATAAATCCTCATACCATTTCATTCCAAAACCTCAAAAAGCAGTTTTTAAAACTGCTTTTTAATAATACTAATAATACTTGTGTGTCCCCCATAAATTGCTTTTCTTTAAATCCAGGTACTCATTGTAAGCCTTCTCAAGTATCTGCTTCTCATTTGCAAACTTGAGCAGATGATATGCCTCGTGATACTTGTAAAACCCTGAATCCATGAAATACTCTTCTCTTTGCGGTTTACTATAATAACTTTCGCCCATCATAAGATACCAGTGTACATCCTTTTCCACTGTATCATGTGGCACGGTAAAAGAATAGTGGCTCTTACCCACGTATTGGATTATCGTTGCACTGGCACCGGTCTCCTCTTTCACTTCACGGATTGCAGTGTCCTTGTACTCTTCATCAGATTCCACAGTTCCCTTGGGCAGTACCCACCCCTCGTACCTGTTCCTGTAGTTCTTGTATAAGAGTAATATTTTGCCACGAAAGATTACCACACCGCCACAGCTCGTTGCTTCTATCATTGCCATTCCTCCAAGTGTGGTTTAAACGCTATCTGTCAGTTCAAGCGAAATATGAACGATAACGTCTGTCATTACACTTAAGTATAACCTACTTCTAAAAAAAGTGCAACAAGCCTATTCATTGAAATATTTATCAAATACCTTTTTTGCCACCGGCACCGCATATGTGCTTCCGGCACCCGAATCCTCCACAACTACTGCGATAGCCAGATCATTGTAGCCATCCTTTTTTCCATAGCCCACAAACCAGGCATTGGTCTGGTCTGTAGAATCTGATACCTGGGCAGTGCCGGTCTTTCCAAAGGCCTCATAGCTCTGGTCTCTGAGCTTTGTGCCTGTTCCATCAGACACCACTGCTGCCATAAGATTCTGAAGAAAAGCTGCCTGATCCTTTGACATAATCTGCTTGTATGAAGCCGGTTTATTCTGCTCCACAAGCGCCCCTGCTGCATTCTCCGTATGGTCTACCAGATATGGTCTCATCAGATTGCCATCATTGCAGATTGCACCGGCAATCATGCACATGTGAAGCGGTGAAACAAGCGTGTTTCCCTGACCTATCGCAGTCTGCATGGTCAGAGCTGACGAAGCATTGTTATCCAGTGCAAATTTACTCTTTTTTGAATCAAAGGCTATAGGCAGATTCTTGTTGAAAAGCATATCGTCACACAAGGTACTAAGCTTATTGTTATCCACCAAAAGACCTATATTGGAAAAGGACGAGTTGCATGACTTTGCAAACGACTTTGTTAAGTCCTCCTGTCCGTGTGATTTATTGCCTGCACAGTGGATTGTAAAGCCATCCTCAGTAATGCTTCCATCACAATCAAAGCTGTAGTCGTTGTATGTAGACGGATTTTCGTTATAATACTCGAGTGCTGTAAAAATCTTAAACACTGAGCCCGGGGCATACTGTCCCTGTGTTGCCCTGTTGTAAAGAGCAGTGCTGCCCTCACCGTTTACACTCTCCCAGTCACTTGCGATGGTATTGGGGTCATAATCAGGCTTTGACACCATAACTGCAATCTTTCCTGTTTTCGGCTCAATTGCAATGACAGCACCTTCATAGTCGCCAAGAGCATTGTATGCAGCCGCCTGTGCTTCGTAATCCAGTGTGGTTACGACATTATCACCGGTATTTTTCTTACCGCTTATATCATTTACTATCTGGTCAAGGAAAAACTCATGTGAGCGAAGCAATGAGAAATTTTCCTGCTTTTCAAGCCCGGCCTTACCGTTTACGGCAAAGCCTGCCACATGCGCAAACATCCTGCCGTCAGGATATTCCCTTGTCTCAGACGCATCCGAGCTGACCTTTGTCCGTGCTATGACATGTCCATCCTTAGTCTGTATCTCGCCCCTCACTACGTTCTTAGAGAAAAGATCCTGCAGCGAATTATATGGACTGTTGATGAATTCGTCGCTTTTTACAAACTGGAAATACAAGAAATAACCTATCAATCCAACAAAAACTATAAGGAAAAAATATGTAACAACCGCATACTCTCTATTTCTGTGTCTTCGTGCTGTTTTTGCCGCCTGCTGCCGGTTTTTTTGTGTTTTTTGTCTCATGGTCCTTTCGTCTCTTGTCATCTATATTTCTCCTTTTTTCAGGGGCTGCCTGCATAATATACATGCCCTGTATCATTCCAAAAATAATCATCGTAGATAAAAGCGAGCTGCCACCATAGCTCACAAGCGGCAGCGTCACACCTGTCATCGGTATAAACTTGGTTGAGCCGCCGACAGTTAAAAGCACCTGAAGCGCATACACACTGCCAAGTCCAAGCGCCACATACTTGTAAAACGCATCCTTCATCTGCATGGAAAGATTAAATATCATAAGAAAGCAGCTGACACAAACCATGATGAGGCAGATGGCAAATATACCGCCCATCTCCTCTGAGATAGCCGCTATGATAAAGTCTTTAGACACAATAGGTATCTTATTTGGCAGTCCCTGCCCCAGTCCAAAGCCAAACAGTCCGCCTGTACCTATGGCAAAGAGCGACTGACACACCTGATAGCCGGCCTTGTCTATGACAGAAAGAGGGTCAAGCCATGCAATAATTCTGTTCTTCACATGTGAAAACAGATGATAGCCTGCGTACATTCCAAGCCCCACAAACGCGAGTCCTCCGGCAAAAATATAAAACTTTTTTGTCGCAACATAAATCATGACCAGATATGTAAAGAAATACAAAAGTGCTCCACCGAGGTCGTTTGATGCAACAAGTATCAGCACAAACACGGCCGATATGCCGCTTGTTATGGCAAGCTGCTTTAAATCAGTTGACTTATACAGCATGGATGCTATAAAAAACACAAAAAGTATCTTCACAAACTCAGACGGCTGAATTGAAACAGGACCAAATGTCAAAGAAAGCTTTGCTCCTCTGCTCGCCACTCCTACCACAAGCACCGACAAGAGTCCAACTATTCCTACTCCTGCATATGTCCATGTCAGTTTTCGAAACATCGTGCCTTTTTGCATGATAAGCGGTATTAAAAACGCAAATATCGTTCCGGCAATCACAAAAACAAACTGCCTTAACGCCTTGTCGAACGAAATTCTTGTTAAAATAATCATGCTTATGCAAAGCATCATCACCATGTTGTTTAGCACAAGCTCTGAGGCATTCTTATAAAACTTATGATAAATCAAATAAATTGATTCAAAAAGCACAAGCTGTGCTATATAAAATCCTATTATCTTTGTATCCATTGTCGTGACAAAGAGCACCAAAAAACCATCTAAATGAATCAGAAACATATAAAATCTCTGCAGATTATATATATGCCTCTGCTTTTTCGGCTTGTCGGGATACTTGAATAAATGAAAGCATAAAAAAGTATATATGAGAAAAAGTATTATCATAATATACTTGGAAAGCTGTACTATCAGATGTACCATGTTATTCTACTCCTCTTTTGTAATGTCCGTTTGTATATTCAGCTACCTTATCATCCATAACCGCCTTAATCTGCTTTGGAGTCTCGATTGTAAAGCTGTATCTAAAACTCCTGATACCAGCCTCCTTAAGCTTACTTATGTTCTTTATGAGCATGGTAGGCAGTGAATTATATATTGTATTATAGCACTCCTTACAGTTGTTACAAACTGCAAAGGATTTATTGTATCTGTCCTTTAAATATATAAGCTTTTGCTTTTTATCACAGCCCTTTGTGTTTTTGTGCACACAATTGGCGGTGGTCATAAGCGGATAATATCCATAGACTATCATCTGCGAGCCTATATTGTTTCTATGCATAATCTCCTTTGAATTGAGCTCAAGCGGCACTGTATCACCACTTACTCCGTGCTCAAAAAAAGCACTCTTTGAAACATCATTAAAGGTATACATATTGTGGTCTAAAATAACTTTTTTCCCTGTAAACAAATTTTCTGTCAGATAAAGCTCCTCGTAATTTTTCACCACAAAGCCCTCGAAGCTTACCTTGTCAAGCTCTTTTGCGATAGATACAAAATAATCCGATGAAGCCGCCCTGAATATCGTAGGCAGCATGAGATACACTTTTTTATTTCGCTTTGTAAGGCTTTTCACATCATCTGCAAACTGCTGTATCAGAGTATTCCTGTCATACATGTCAAAATCCAGATAAAATACATCAAAGCATTCATAGCTAATAAGTGTATCAAGCTGCGCGCGTGTCATACACGAGCATATGGTGGTGTAATCATTTATAGCTTCATCATGTGCTGCGTCGCTTTTTACGACATGTTCAGGCAGCTCACACATACTTGATATATCAGCATATCGTGCGTCATTCCTGTAATACTTTTTCAACAGCTTATCACAAAGCCCTGAAATTGCATCGCGGCGCAGCTTATTTAGTGCTCCGTTCGGCACAAAGACGTTTTCTCCGATTTGAGCTTTAATATGTGAAAACTCAAACTCTGTATCACCGGTTTTGTTTATCCTGTCGATAGCGGCTTTTTTATCAAGCGGTGCCTTAAGTGCGGCGCTGACAGGTTCTATTGAGGCTTTGTACGTCACATCACCTCTTTTTACAGTGAGGCTTCCGGGCTCGCCCTCTCTTAAAACAAGCTCTCCCTCTATCGAAAGCTTTCTTTTTTCAGGCGAAGGCTCTGCAGCATTTGAAACGAAATTAGGCTTCACATAAGTCACCATATCAGAGCCATTGTGGTCGAAATAATACCTGTCTGTGAAACCACAGCGGTTTCCAAGTGCCTTTATCCTGTCATAATCAGCATCGGTAACAGGATTCATACTGTCGATATAGCTTCTGTAGTATTTTACCACTCCGCATGCATACTCAAGCTGCTTCATACGTCCCTCAATCTTGAGCGAATAAACACCTGCATCATGCAGCTTGTCAAGAGCCTTTATACCACACATATCCTTAAGGCTTAAAATGTATTCATCCTTTTTGCCCTCCACGGTATACGGCAGTCTGCACGGCTGTGCACAGCGGCCTCTATTTCCGCTTCTACCACCTAAAATACTGCTGAAAAGGCACTGTCCGGAATACGAATAGCACAATGCTCCGTGCACAAAGGCTTCAAGCTCCATGCCGGTTTCCTCATGTATGCGCTTCATCTCGGCAAGAGAAACCTCCCTTGCCATGACCACACGCGTCACGCCAAACTGTGAAAGAAAGCGCACTCCGTCTGCTCCCGTTACCGTCATCTGTGTACTCGTATGTATCTCCATTGACGGAAAATACTCATGGATAGCCTTCACCACTCCAATATCCTGCACTATCACTGCATCAAGCCCTCTTTTGTAGTACACAAGCAGGTAGTCGTAGAGCTTTGAAAACTCACTGTTTTTAATCAGCGTATTGACCGTCAGATACACCTTTACTCCTCGTAAATGTGCAAAATCAATTGCCTCTAAAAGCTCCTCCTCTGTGAAATTATTTGCATATGCCCTGGCTCCAAACATGCTTCCGCCCACATACACAGCATCGGCGCCGCTTTCTATCACGCCCTTAAGTATCTCAAGGTTTCCTGCCGGTGCAAGCAGTTCAAAATCTTTATTTCTCATATATTTCCTCATATAGATGCTCATTTGATATCATATAAACCTGCAATAAAATAGGGAACAGTGTACGATAACTGTTCCCCTTTTATTGCTATTTATCGCTACTGTCATTTGCCCCTTTAGAAGCATGTGCAGATTTTTTAACAGGCTTTTTTCCATCAAGAAGTGACTCCTCAAGAGTTGCCTCAAGTCTCGCCTTGTTGAGTAAAAGCTCCTTGTTTTGTGCCTCAAGCTCCTTCATGCTCGCCTCGGCATTCTCTGTCTTCACCTGATTGGAAATTAAATCATGCTTTAAATCGTATATTTCCTTATCCTTATTCTCTATATCACCCTCGAGCTTTTTGACAAGTGCCTTTGCCTTGAAATAATCATCCGCAATATTGAGCTCGATAAGTGTGCTCTTCATATTGCCTGGAAGATGCTTATACTCATCCATATCATCAAACTCTGCAATCTTGTTGTTGATGTATGCCGCAACCTTCTGTAAGTATTCCTCATTCTCATATCCTGACAGTGTGTAAACCTTTCCGTCTATTACCACCTCGGCATTTGTTTTTGCAGACATTTAATCATCCTCCGTTTTCACATTTATTCAAACCAGCTATATTAGTATTAATATTACTATTACTATCAATTTCAATATCAAATACTTAATTATTATATGCCTTATAGATATAAATTGCAACTTTAAGCCCTTTTTCTCTCAAAATGCTCAAAGGCAAGGTCTGTCGCCACACGTCCCTTTGGCGTGCGGTTTATAAAGCCGTTCTTCACCAGATACGGCTCGTAAACATCCTCAATGGTTCCGGCATCCTCACCTATTGCCGCCGCAAGCGTATCAAGGCCCACAGGTCCTCCTGCAAACTTGTCAATGATGGTGAGAAGTATATTTCTGTCGTTTAAATCCAGTCCGTACTTGTCCACCTCCAAAAGATCCAGTGCAAAGCTAGCCACATCATAGGTGATTTTGCCGTCATACTTGACCTGCGCAAAATCCCTGACACGCTTTAGCAGTCTGTTTGCAAGTCTTGGCGTGCCTCTTGAACGACGCGCCATCTCGTAGGCTCCCTTGTCGTCTATTTCAACTCCAAGCACCTTTGCGGAATTGATGATAATATGCCTTAGCTCATCGACAGTGTAAAACTCCATGTGATTTACCACGCCAAACCTGTCTCGTAAAGGTGCCGACAGCATGCCCGCCCTCGTTGTTGCACCTACAAGTGTGAATTTGGGCAGGTTGAATCTGATCGACTTTGCAGATTCGCCCTTACCAATCATGATATCTATGGCGTAATCCTCCATGGCTGGATAGAGTACCTCCTCTACCTGACGGTTTAGTCTGTGAATCTCATCAACAAACAGTATATCTCCCTCAGAAAGTCCGTTGAGTATGGCTGCCATCTCTCCCGGCTTACCTATTGCAGGACCGGAGGTCACCTTTATCTTTGTACCCATCTCATTTGCAATGATTCCTGCAAGTGTTGTCTTTCCAAGCCCCGGAGGTCCGTAAAACAGCACATGATCGAGCGCCTCGCCCCTTGATTTTGCGGCTTCAATATATATTTTTAAATTGTCCTTTATCTTCTGCTGACCAATATAGTCATCAAAATACATAGGACGCAAGGATTTCTCTATCTTTATGTCCTCTTCCTGCAATTGTGTGGAAATTACTCTTTTCACGTTTTGTTCCCCGTTTCTGTTTTAAGCTTACAGCTTTTATCAATCAGCCCATATTTTTGAGCGCAAGCTTCAGCACATCCTCTACATCCATATCCTCTGTGATATCAACCTTTGACACGGCCTTAAGACTCTCAGTAGATGAGTATCCAAGCGCATTGAGCGCCATGACAGCATCATTTTTCACAGTGCTGTTCATGGATGAAACAGCACCGGAAGTCTGATTCTCAAGTTTCTTTTCAAATGCATCCTCAAGCGACAGCTTGTCCTTTAAATCAAGTATTACTCTCTGAGCCGTCTTTGCACCTATTCCCGGTGCCTTTGATATAGCCTTTGAATCGCCCGATAGAATCGCAAAACGCAAATCATCGGCAGGCAGAGTTGACAAAATGGCAAGGCCGCCCTTTGGTCCGATTCCGCTGACTGTAATCAGCAGCTTAAAGATTTCAAGATCATCCTTGCTCAAAAAGCCATAAAGTATCATGGCATCCTCCCTGACACATAGGTAGGTGTAAATTTTTACATCCTCTCCCTCGTCAGGCAGCATATCAAAATACTGCGTCGGTATGTAAATGAGATAGCCTACACCTGCTGCCTCCACTACAATGCTGTCTATATTTTTTTCTGCAAGCTCTCCTTTTATATATGCATACATTGAATCCATTTGTTACTGTTTCGACTGTAGCCTGACACACAGGCATAAAACAGCAGCATCTCCTTTGTTATTAAATATACGTAGATTACAGCCCATTAAAACTATACATGAAAGCTGTCAGAAATCCTCAAAAGCACCTGTGAAGCTACTATTCCAATCACAAGTCCCGTGATGCATCCTGCCACAAGAAGCACCGGAATATAATACACTACGCTGTAGGTTGACAAAACTATAGCCGCAACTATTATCTGTCCTATATTGTGACACACTCCACCGACCAGGCTTATTGAAACCGAATTGAATTTATCTGATTTCTTAAGCAGGTACATAACGATAAAGCTTAGTATACAGCCTGCCAGTGAATATATGATGCTGAACGCATTTCCAAACATAAAGCCTGAAAGCACCGCACGAAATACACATAGCAGAAACGTCTCCATGGGTGCTGCTATATAAAGCATGATTACTGTCACTATATTTGTAAGTCCAAGCTTCACTCCCGGTATGCCTACTGCAAACGGTATAAGTGACTCAACATAGCTTAGCACCAGTGCCAGTGCCATAAGCATACCAAGATATGCAATCTTTCTGGTTTTCATTTATCTCATTCTTTCTATAAAAATGTTCGGGTATCACTTGGATATCGAATCTATATCGGATTTCGTGTCGCTTTTTACCGTCACAACAACCTTATTTGGCAGACAGATAATCGACTCTCCCTCCTTTGATATCGCCTTCTGCTTCACACACAGATGATCCGGACAATCGGCAGAGGTCATATCCGC
>OGYN01000749.1_pt1 | contig 28648 bp, 21 predicted proteins | sample 1576551 | NCBI WGS metagenome assembly OGYN01 (sample SAMEA3541589, study PRJEB24748) | human gut metagenome | biome: human gut; feature: human-associated habitat; material: faeces | place: China | collected 2012 | reverse complement strand
GGCGGACAGGGCAGACTTCAATTCCAACAGGCGGTTTTACCGATGGACGAATGACCAAGGACGTGCGAGGTAGTCAACGCCCAGACGGTACGCAACGCCTGGTACAGCGCGCGCAAAAGCGTTCCGAGGCTTGAAGAGAAGAAGGTTTCCCTCTACAACCTGCGCCACCGTGCCATCAGCCATATGAAGGCGTACACGAATTCGGACAAAACCGTGATGGAATTCGCAGGGCACGAACGGCTGGACACCGACCGGCACTACCAGCATGCGGTGGAGACGGAACGTCGAAGAATCATTTCGGGCATGGAGAACGACGCCAAAGACGCGATCCCCTCCGTTTCCGGGAATGACGTACCCGTGCCGTGGAACGCCGGAGGCACATCCGTCGAGATTGCCCGTCTTCTGGAGAGAACCGACGTGGCGGCACGCATACGCTTCTCAAGGTCATGGACGCCAACGAACGAGAGGAGGTGATGCGCCGGCTATCGCCCGAGACGAAGGAAGAAACCCTGTCACGGATGCTGATGGAACCCCAATGACCGTACATGGCATGAGCCGATATCGGACGTCGTAACAAGGAACCGACGTGGTAGCTATAAGCCCGGGCAACCGTCCGAACGTAACCGAATCAGACCGGAAGGGTCAGAAAGGAACGAAACAATGGCAAACGTACGCACGATGGACTCGATTCATCGGCCGTTGGCGGTCACCGTCTCTGTAGCGGCACAGCTGCTGGGATTCAAGGACACCAAAAGCATCTACACGCTCATCAGACAGGGCAAAATCAGAGCCCGCAAATCAGGACGTATTTTCCTGATCAGCTACAAATCACTGGAAGATTACGTCGAAGGATGCTGAGAGGCATCGCAGGAAAGGAAAAGCGTCTGTCGCTGAACAACGACAGACGCCAACAAAACCAATGAACAGTGTAACGCAAAAAAACGGAAAAACAAAGCAGACTGACTATGTTCTGACGCCAATGCTCGATGAATTGGTACGGAACGTCGAATTCCTGGGAGAAAACGTGTGGTTTCCATCTGGAGCGATCACTATATTGGGCGGACGCAAACGCTGTGGCAAAAGCACGCTCGCCCTGTACGAGTGCGCGAGATTCTCGGTCATGGGCAAGAAAGTCCTCATCGTGCAGCGAGAGGACGATGCCGGTCTCGTAAAGGCAAAACTGCAATGCATGGGCGCCGATCTGGGCAACATCATGCTGTACAAACGTCGTGCCGGCGGAATCGAGTACTGTGGTTTCAATGCCGGAGACCTGCGGGGAATCGTGGAATCGGCTGGAAAGATGCACGCGGATCTCGTGTATATAGACCCATTGCATGGTCTCGCCGCCGGCCGTATGAACGACCAGCAGTCCGCCGACTGTCTGATCGCGCTCGACGCCATGGCGAAAAGAAACAACTGCTGCGTGCTGGGCGTCCTCCACGCGAAAAAGGATCCGGAGGACGTGTCATATGCCATTTCCGGATCCGATCAGTGGGTGGCCAAGGCACGTTCCTACCTCTACTTGGAAACGTACCCGAACGCATACGATGTGGCCGTGTGCCAGCAGGTGGATGCGTCGTACTCCGATACCGTCAACGCCAAAATCCGCTTCGGGATACGTGAATGCGTCGGCGACGACGGAAATACGTTCCCGGTACGGGTCGTGGTCGAAACCGCGCCGACCGACGATACCGCCCAAGACTATCTGGATTTAAAAAACGTCATGAAAGAGGATCGGACGGACCCGGTAGTCAGGGAGGCCATGGCCGAATGGATGCATGCTGCCGTCCATTTGAATGGCAATCATATACTGACGAGAGAGCTGTTCCATCAGGCGGAGAGCAAGAACCGCAGGTGGACTCCCGCGAAGCTCAGAAAGACTTTCTCGCTGGCCGGCTTGGGGCAGGCCAGGGCGGCTGAACGCGGCAGCCGTTCCATCGTCTACCTTAAGGATTCATCCGAATACTCGGGTGAGGAGGCGGAACGTCTAGATATGGGATCCACCCCGGAAACGCTCGCCAAGGAATGGGTCGTGACCGTGCCACGCTGAATTATCAGATGGAACGTTATGTTCCATCTGATATTTTCTCCGCATCGGGGAATATCAACCTCGACATTATGCCGAGGTTGATATTCTGGTCCGGTTTCGGTCGTCTTGATTGTGAAACCGTCTATGAGGACGGATGCTGTGTGGGAGAGCGGGGGATGCTTAAAACCTGAATATCAGATGCAACATAATGTTGCATCTGATATTTCTCGTTGCCACGCAAAGCGGGAGGGACAGACAACAGAAACAGACGAACAAACGCAACGGATAGCCAAGCAAGGCGAAAAAGCAAGAAGAAGACATACAGAAAAGAGAAGAATCACACAATCAAAAGCAGACCAGAAGAACAAAGCAAGACAACACAGACAGAAAAACAAGCCATACCCACAACCAAAGCAGAAAACCAAAAACTATATACATGAAAAAGAAACCACGGGCGTCAGCCGCGAAGCAGGGTGCAAGACGCGCGTGGCTTATTTCTGATGCTAAAAGTTTTGGTTTTCATGGGTTTCGTTGGATCCATGGCTTCTGTCTGTGGCTCTCGTTGCCTTGGGACTGCTTGGTTCTCATTGGCTTTGATGGCTGATCGTGTCTTGTCTGTCGTTTTTTTTTCTTCTGGTGCGGTCTGTGGTTCCTCTGGTTTTTCTATGTGGTTTGCTGGTTTCGGCGCTGTTGGTCTATGGATTCTCTTTGATGAGGTTTTTAGTGACGTAAAATTCCCATTTTTATCGTGTCAAGAAGTCGGAATCTGAACGTTGAACGTCACTGCCCGTAAGAAAAAACTAGAATCTTGGTGGGTTCCGAAGGGGAGCTCAAAGAGTAGATATATGAAGGGATGCTATGCGTCGTAAGATATCGGCAGCGGTTAGTGCTGCGCTCATGTTTTTGGGATTAGGCTTCGCGGTGCCTGCAGCGTCAGCCGTTGAATCTTCTCGTCCAACAACTCGCATACGGTGTGATTTTTATTATCAAGGTCAGTGCTATGACCACTGGATTCCCACTCCGGATTCATGCAAAGGAGTGGGCGTTTGGGGGACTGCGTGGCAACAGGCTGTTTGCATGGCCTTGAACGGCGTAGGGCAAAGGGGATAATAGCTATGGAATATCTCGTAATCATCGGCGTAATTCTGCTGATTGCAATCGTTTCTTATTCCGCATCGCAGCACCGTTTGGATAGTAAAGCAGCCAAGTTGCAGCACGGGAATGATGAAGAGCGCCAATTGGCTGGTGAGTTACGTGACATTTCCAGACAAATAGATCAAGGGAAATATTTCTATAGGTAATTCTCGGAGAGAAGCATGCATTAATCATGGCATGCCTCTCTCTTACTGGAATCTGTTGGATAGGTAAAGGGCCGATGCCTTCGGGCGTCGGCCCTTTACGCTCCTAACGGCTGTGCCGGTGGCGTGGTTGCCTGATTTCGTGATGGCTGGCGTTGTCTCTTCGTTCACTGCCCAGGCGCCCTGCGCCCTTTTATAAGAATCTTTTAATATTTTTTAGACTCCCGCGAGAGCAGTTGGCAGTAGGCGATTCGCAACTTTAAAGAGGACTTTTTGGGAGTTTAAAAGGACTTTTTGGGAAGACTAAAGAGGACTTCTTGGGAGAGAAAAATACTTTTTAAATTATTGTCCTTTGTATGCTAGGTAGATGTTTCCAGTTAGTGCGGCCTGATGCCGAACCCATTTCTTCACGGCGGAACAGTGTCAAGAAACATGTTATGGGTTGTGGGCTGACAGCCTTATTTCTGCCCGGTGACGATTCCCCAATTGGCTGTTTTTCGGCTCGGAACCCATTTCTGGCGGAGGGCGGACTACTTGATCACGTTGGCATCTCGACGAAATTATCAACTGCGTAATAATTCCGCAGTTGATATCACACTTTTTAAGTATCGCATCGCTTCCATATGCAACGTTTGTTCTGGCAATTAACGTGATTGGAGCCGAATCGGAATATCTGACGGGCCATTGTGACCCATCAGATATTCCGTGTTTAAGCGCCTTCATACGTGCTGCTTGTCGGTCCTCGTCATGGCAGCACGGGCGTATGAAAAGCAAGAAGCTGCCGCCCCAAAAGCCCTACGCTTCGCTCCGGTCTGCTTTTGGGTTGCCTAGAAATGCCCCATGATCCATATCTCGTTGCATCTGATTTGGCCGGATCTGGCGTGGAAGTCGGAGCAAAGCATGTGTAACGGACCCCATAACCCTTGGAATTATTAGGTTTGTGGCTTTTGAGCAGAAAATACATACTATAAACAACTCCCTAAAGTGTAAAAGTGTAAGCAAGAACGTTGAAATTCCAACGTTTTGTTACTCTTTTCAAAACCGTGAAGAGTAAAAAGAGTAAATGTGTAAAAGTGTAAATCAGAGGCCCTGATAGGCGCTTAGAGTGACAAATAGAGTGCTACAATCAAACCAGTAATCGCTGAAAGCCTTGCTATTACTGGGTTTGAGGATAGTTGTTGGGGAATCTCGCATTCTCCGCCAGTAGGGCTTCCGGATGATTCCGGAAGCCTTTTTTCATGCCGAAAACGGCGTCTTTTCAATGGCTTGTTACGTAGAGGTGCGACGAAAAGTTGCGAAACAGTGGGGGAGTTGCGCATATCGCTGATTTCGTTCGCAGTGGCCTGCCGCCTTGCATTACGCTCGGAACGGTGACCGTCACCAGTGGAGAGAGATTACCGGTGGAGATTGCCGGAAAAGAAGGAGGGCGGCGATGGTTGAATCCAACGATGAGCTAGATATTCGGCGTGAACTCGATACCCGCGATTCCCTGACTTCAATGGCTCGCTATCATGCATCATCGCCGAGTGCCATTACCACGCAAGTGCTGCCGCCAAGCTTCATTCCCACTGCGACCGGTCGTGTTCGCCCTGTGACCGGTGCGTTTCCCGCAATCCAGTCGGACGAGCAGGAAAAGCAGTCGCAGCTTGGTCGTTCCGTTCGATCCATACGTTCATTGGCTGCGGGATCGCTTCGTAAATCGCAAGATTCCACTGCAGACGGTAATGACGATGACAACGGCAATAACGGTGTTACGCCCCGCATAGCGTCCAGCGCCCCGCACTACGTCGACTAACGTTATAAGGCTGCGAATCCTACTCAACAACCGCAATAAACGGACTTGCAGGCAATCCAAGATCGTTGTACAGCAGATTGGAAATAGCCGGATTTCCGCTCCACCAATAACGCACTTGAGTTACCGCGTTAAGATTCGAACTCCCATCAGCGGCACTCAGCACAATCTGATCACCCTTAATTGTTGCCGCTGTCGAAACCCACTTTCCGGAATCGTTGGCAATTTCAAAGCCTTGCAATGATGCGGAAGTCGGCGTTGCAACATTAGCAATACCATCCAGAGGAGTCGCGTCCGAATTGGCCGTGTAATTAGGTACGGTCGCGCCCGCAGTCTTGGAATAATTGGGGTTTTCTGCCTGCAAACCAGTTGCGGTGCCCTTTTGGAATGACAATACGATCGTGCCATCGGAAGCATGCTTTGCATGTGCGATAAGCGGTCCGTTGGGAACAGCCTTGCCTTCCGACATTGCCAGATATTGTGCGGCCATGCGTGCGCCAAGAATATCCTTGCCAAGCGGATGTATCAACGTTGAAGTGCCCTTGTCCGTATCCAGCGACACTGTCATTGCAACGTTGGAGGCATTGTGCAATCCGACGTTGTTCAACGTGCTCAACTGCGCGAATCTCACGTTCTGAGTGTACTGATAGCCAGGCCAACGCGCCAACTGCACATACAGGAACGGCAGATCATTCTGGTCGAACACTGCACGATACTGGTTGATCAGCGACGTCATCTGAGACTCGTATGCCAATGCGGTCGCCTCGTTCGCGGAATCATTGCACCCCTGGTACCACAGCACGCCCGCCACATGGAAACCCTCTAATGGTGCGATATGGTTCGCGTAAATGGAGCCACCCTTCACATGGTTTCGAATCGGCGTACCACCCCATGCGGTCTGAATAATACCGACGGGCACATTCGGATGCGCGGCGCGAAGCTGCATGGCGAACTGCTGTGCCAAATAGCTGAAATGCTGCGAACTATCGGTGGTCGCATCAAGCCAGGACTCGGCCTGCTCGTTCACGTCGCGTAGTGGGAAATCAGTACCTTCCGTGGTGTTGGCGCTCGCAACGAAATACACGTTCTTGTCGGAAAGCTGTTTCGGCAGATCGTTGGTTGTTATCAGACCTCCGCCGAAATTATAGTCATTGCCTGGACCCTCGTAGTATTGCGAATAATTCAATTCCATATTTGACTGTCCGGCAGCAATAAAAACGTCACCAACATACACATTTTTCAGAGTCAACAAAGTGGCTTCATTGTACGAAATCGTTAATGAATATGGCTTAAGACTTGCTTTCTGCTTAGGTAAAATGCAAGTGAAATCACCGTTTTTGGAAATTTTTGCTTGCGCGGATGATGATTTCTTACCTTGGGAAATCGTTGTAACCAGTTGTGTTGGGTCAACAGTTTTTCCACGTTGCGAAGTGGTGACGGCTCCCCTGACTACCAGCGTTTTGCCACGTTGGAAAACCATGTTCTCCATGTAGTAGGAGGGGAGTTGTACCGATGCACGGGTCGCATGGTTTGCGGACAAATCGTCGCTTGTGCTGGAGCTGCTTGTGTCGGAGGCGCTGCTGGCGTTACGGGCGTTGGCATTCACCGAACCATCGCCCCATTTCGGCCCGCAGCCAACAATGATCGCCACAAGTATCGCCACGGTCACTACGGCGGCAATAATCACGCGTGCCAGTCGTTTCTTATTCAAATCAGCTTCTTTCGTATGGCGTGGTCAAAACATGTTAGCATGTCACAGCCTAGCCATTTTGCTGCGATACGCACGAATATGGTCATCCGATCGTTGTTCGCCTGTTTGTGTTGTCAGAGCCGTTTCTTATGCCGGCCATTTGACTCTCTTTTGATTCTAGAATCAAAAGAAACGTTGGATGCGTGAAATAGCGCGAACCATAGTCGGAGGAAACGCAGAGACGGTGAGGCTGATGGCCGGTTTGATTGGCCGATTTGGTTGGTTGCGTTGCGATTAGCTGATTTACTGGAGGAATTGATCGTTCAGCGTCACGTCGGTTGCGTCGGCTGCGCCGGATTGGTCGACAGTGCCGTCTGTGACGGACATGTCTCCGGCAACTCCAGCATCGTCTTTCGTGACCGCGGCTCAGTCTGTGCCATCGGTGCTGTTATCGCCACTGGCCGTTCCATCAGTTCCGTCGCCGCCATCGGTGGCTGCGGATTCGTCGGCCTTCTGCAGGGCCTGCTTGAACTGCTTGGCCTGCTTGTCATACTCAGCTTTTGCGGCGTTGGCTTTGCTGATGGTGGCGGAGGCGTCGGTGGCACAGCTCAGCGTTTTCGGAGCGGTGACTTCCGTCTGATGAAGTTCGGCAAGCTTGTCGAGGTCGTAAGACTTGTCAAAACTGGTGAACGCTTCGGAGATTTTTGCCTTCAGTTGGAACGCCTTCGAATAGGAGGTGTTCATGGTCGCGACGGCTTCCTTGCAGTCGTTCAGCGCGGCCAGGTCACGCATTTGCTGCGATGCGCGTATACCTGTGAATCCGAAGATCGCACCCAGAATAACGACCACGACGACTACGGTGATAACGATCTGGCGGTAGAAGCGCTTTACATGCTGGTCCGTCCAAGCGTCACCGTCGCTGACGCCTTGCGCTATGGCTGCGTCGAACAGGTCTTGCGGCTGGCAGGATTTGCTGTCAAATGTTCTGTTGGCGGTCGAGCTGTTGACTGCGATACCGCTGGCAGCGGCGTCAGTGCTGTCGGCAGAAGTGTTGGTCGTTGCGCTTCCGGCAAGTGTTCTCGGTGCGCGTGGCGAGGTGCTTTCCCCGCTTGGCTTCTTGCCATGCCGTGCCATAACCCCTCCAGAATCTGCCTACTATTCTGTACTCCCCGGTGACAGCTCCCCGTCCGATCAATGCTGACCGCGCCGAGCGTCCACCTGAAATGCCAATATACAGCGTACGATACCCGTCCTTCCCCGATGCATCGCTTCCGTGTTGTAGAGGTTAATGCTTTTGTAATTCTTTCGACTTTCGAAAGCTTGTTGGAACTTCCTAAAAATTTTGATAAGTGTTGGTGGAAACTTATTAAAATTTTTGAGAAGTGTTATGCTGGGATTGTTGGGTGTTTCGCAACGGACGGCGAAAGGAAGAACTTATGGTGCCGGATAATCCATGTGAATCGTATGCCATGCTGGTTCGTGAGTCCATGCAGTTTGACATTCCTACGCCGTCACGCCGCATCGAAATCATACGCGAGCTGCCGCAGCCGGCAGTGTTCAATGCTGTGCGCATCATCACTGGCATCCGACGTTGCGGCAAAACGTTCTATCTTTTCCAGAAAATTCATGATTTGTTACAAAACGGCGTCTCGCGTAATGATATTTTCTATTTCAACTTCGCTGACGATCGTCTGCAACCAATGCAAGACACCGTGCTCAACGATATTGTTACGGAATACTGGCGGCAATATCCCGACTCTCGTGACCATGGCTGCTACCTCTTCCTTGACGAAGTGCAAGAATGCGCCAATTGGCAGGGATTCTGCCAGCGCATAGCCGAACATGAAGCTGTGACGCTAGTCATTACTGGATCGTCTTCGAAACTGTCCAGCGAAGAAATCGCAACGAATTTCCGAGGAAGATCGCATCCGCATGCCATGGCGCCACTGTCTTTCCGTGAATTCTGCGACTTTCGGGGAATCGAAACGCCTACAGCGGGCAGCACTCTTGCCGATGCCGTGTTTTCGCCGCGAGAGGTCACCCGGTTTGAAGCTGCCTACAACGATTACCTAACTATTGGCGGCTTCCCTGCAGTGCAACGTATGGTTGAAGCTGATCGTATTGAAACGCTCCAAGGTTACGTGCGGGACGTGGTTGCGCGTGACGTTGCCGAGCGTCTTGGTCGTGAAAACATTACTCTCGCCACGCAGATAGCGCTGTTTTTGCTGCGCAATACGGCCTGCGAGCTGTCTACCAATGGTCTTGTGGAAACGTTGCGAGCGATCGGCTGGAAAATCTATTGGGATAAGGCGAATACGTTACTCGAGCTGTTCAAGCAGGCATTTCTGGTGTATCAGCTTGAGGAGCATTCCACCATGCTCAAGCCGGGTAGTACTGCGGTGCCGAAAATGTATGCCGTCGATCAGGGTATGGTTTACGCGGTGTCACGCGCCAACCAGCAAGATATTGGAAAACGACTGGAAACTGCGATTTTCTGCGAACTGCAGAGACGAACTTCCGGTAGGCGTACGGAAACAATCACTTCGTACACTATGCCGACGTCCAAACAGGAGAAAGTTGACTTTCTTATCGGCGATGCTCTTGCTACGGAACCGTATGGGCTTATTCAAGTGTGTGCCAATATGGGAAATGAGAAAACCAGGGCGCGAGAAATCGGCTCTCTGCAAGCGGTTATGCAACGTACCAACGTTGATTCCGGCCTGATTCTCACGCTTAACGAGGGAGAAACCATCGAACTTCCCGATTCCACTGGCACGATCCACGTACTCCCCTCTTGGAAATGGTCCCTCTACGAAGCGTGATGGGAAGGTCAGCGAGAATGCTGGAAAGGAGATATGGAAATGGATGATGCCATATCGGTGCCCCTAACGAGCTAGTCGATTCTTATCAGTGTGTAATGCGTGAGATGTGGGGATTGGGATGATTTTGGAGTTGGGGATGGACGGGGTTGTGGGTTGCAGTTAGAGTTGACGATTAGGGCGTTTGCGCCGAATATTTGGGGTTGATGACTGTATTCAAGAGAGGCTGACGAATGGTTTCGCCACATCATGTTGTGAAGATCGTGACTGCGCTGTCTGCGGTTGCGTTGACTGCTTCCGTTGCGGTTGCGCCGGCTTACGCATTGCAGGATATTGCGATTGAGGATTCTGTTGCGCAAAGCGGTTCCGTTACTGCAGATAATGGTGTTGTTATGCAGTCTGACGATCAGCCGGATGATCAGACGGGCGACCAGCAATCGCAAGACAGCATGCCCGACAATCCGAATGCGAAACTTCCGGATAACGTCAGTGACGAGATTTCCGACGATGCCACCGTGGTTTCGGAAGACCTGGCCGTCACCTCCGAAGGTGAGGTCAAGAACATCGAAACTGGTGAAATCGTGACCGATCCAACATTGGTCGGCACGAAAGATCAGCAGCCGGATCCGCTCGCCAAAACCAACGGCGAATCCTTCATTCCGGTAAGTGCGGAAGATGTCAAAAATGCTGTAGCCGACGCGAACGTACAGCTCTCCAAATTCGAAAGCAATGAATACGGCGCGCACTGGGGCACTTACAACAATTCGAAAGCTTTCTTCGACTACCAGAACAATCTGTTCGTGCAGCAAGCCAAAGGCGTGATCGACGTTTCCGGATGGCAAGGCGACATCGACTGGGCCAAAGCGAAAGCCGACGGCGTGGAAGGCGTGATCATCCGCCTCGGCTACGGCGAAGGCAACAATGCCGACAAGAAAGCGCAACGCAACATTTCCGAATGCAAGCGGCTTGGCATCCCCTTCGGCGTCTACTGGTATTCCTACGCGGACACTCCGTCGATTGCCAAAGAAGAAGGTACCGACGTGGTCGCCAAACTCAAGCAATTCGGTGTGAATCCGAGCGATCTGGCGTACCCCGTGTATTACGACCTGGAAAAGTGGACGTGGGAAGGCCACAAGCCGCCGACCGATCCGAACGTGTACAACAATATCGTCAACAACTGGTACAGCGCGCTGCAGTCCGCCGGATACAAGAATCTTGGCGTCTACTCGTACACCAGCTACCTGCAAGGACCGCTGAAACATGCCGACATTTACGCCAAAACCACGTGGGTGGCGCAGTACGGCGCTCGCATGGGATTCGACTCATTCCCGACCAACAGTCGCGGATGGCAATACACCAGCACCGGCAAGGTGGACGGCATCAGCGGCAACGTGGACATGAATGCGTTCGGGAATAAGGAGTATGTGAATGGCGGGAGCAGCAATGCTTTACAAGCGGCCATTGATGTACGTAAAATGACTGCAGTTACCATTCCGAATGGCAATTATTACATCAATGTTCGTTCCAAAGTTGCGTCTAGTGTTGATATTCCTGGTGGAAGTGCTGCAGATTCCACCGCCATTCAGTTGTATTCCGGTAACAGTTCCAAGGCTCAACAGTTCACTTTTACTAGGCAGTCTGATGGGAGCTACGAGATCGTCAATGTGAATTCCGGAAAGGCTTTGGACGTGCGTAATGGTGTTGCTGAGAATAACGCTATAGTGCAACAGTATTCTCGAAATAATTCTCAAGCTCAACGATGGTTTATTCGTGATTCTGGAGCGGGATATTATTTGCAGTCCGTTCTCGGTAATTGGGTTCTGGATTTGAGCGGTGGAAATACTGCGAATGGTGCTGCGATTCGGCTGTATGCGCCCAACGGCACTGCTTCACAGCTGTTTGTTGTTTCGTCAAGCGATGTCAATATAGCTACTGGAGTGTCGATGATTATCACTTCGGTTGCGAATAAAAAACTTGTCACGGATGTGACGAGTGCATCGACGGTGAACGGGGCACGAGTTCAGCTTTATTCAAGTAATAATACGAACGCCCAGAAATATCGATTTGAATCAATTGGCAACGGAACTTACAAGATCGTCAATGTTAATTCGGGCAAGGTGCTGGATGTATCTAGCGGATCCACTGCTAATGGAGCGGCGTTGCAGCAATATACGAGTAATAACACTGTTGCTCAGCAGTGGACGGTGCGGAATTACGGCAGCGGCAAGATTGTGTTGGTGTCGGTAAACGCCAACAAAGCTGTCGATATTCCAGGTGGCAATGCCGTGCAGCAGGCTCAGCTGCAGCTTTATTCACCGAATGGCACTGTTGCTCAACAGTGGTTGGTTGCAAAGGCGCCGTTAACGTTGCGCGAACGTTTGAACGAGACTGCAGCCAAGCATAGGCAGGATCTGCCGGATGGAACCTACACTTTTGGATCGAAGCTTAATGCGTCTATGAAGATGGATGTGAGCGGCGCTTCTCGTTCAAATTATGGAAACGTGCAGATTTGGGCAGGTAATGGTACCAATGCTCAGAAGTGGAAAGTAACGCATGATTCCAACGGGTATGTGACCTTGACCAGTGTGAACTCCGGCAAAGTTTTGGATGTGAATGGCGGCGTATCTGCCAACGGAACCAACGTGCAACAGTACGATTCCAATGGAACATACGCTCAGAAGTGGATAGCAGTCAAGAATTCCGATGGCTCGTATACGCTCCAGTCAGCGCTCGCAGAAAATGCGGTTTTGGATGTGAATGGTGGTTCCAGTGCGAATGGTGCCAACGTGCAGTTGTATACTTCTAACGGAACAAATGCCCAAAAGTGGGTGAAGTAGCGATACCTGATGAATAAATGAGGGCTTGATTCCGAATGTCTGTTGGAACCAAGCCCTTTTAATGATGTTGAGAGGTCACTTTCCTTGGCGCTTCATCAACGCAAAACGGTTGGCATCAACGATGAATGCCTTGCGATCATTCTTTGCCATGACATCAAGGATGATTCCTGTAACAATCAAAAGAAGACCTGCTATAACAAGCATTACCGCGCCGATGAGCGTGGGGAAGCGTGCGACCATGCCAGTGTGCATGAAGTCGATGCCTACGCTACCGCAAAGAATTAGACCGACGATGCCGACGATTAGGCCGAGACCGCCAAAGAACGGCAGTGGCTTGTATTCGCGGATCATGCGGAAGATGGTGCTCATCACTTTGATGCCGTCGCCAACGGTATCAAGTTTGCTGACGGAACCTTCAGGGCGATCACGGTACTGAATCGGCATCTCATAAAGACGGAGATTGTTGTTCAGCGAATGAATAGTCATTTCGGTTTCGACCTCAAAACCACGGGACAGCACTGGGTAGGTCTTTACAAAAGTGAAGGAGAACGCTCGGTAGCCAGTCATGATATCGGTTACGTGAGCTCCGAACAGTCCATTGATGGATCCACGTACGAGCCTATTGCCGAAGTTGTGGAATGGGCGCTTGTTCTCCTGGAAGTACGTGGAGCTCAAGCGGTCTCCAATCACCATGTCATAGCCTTCAAGAATCTTGTCGACCATGGCTGGTGCCGCGTCAGCCGGGTACGTATCGTCGCCATCAGACATGATGTACACGTCAGCGTCGATATCTTCGAACATGGCTCGGATGACATTGCCCTTGCCCTGACGTGGCTCCTTACGTACGATAGCGCCTTCTGACGCGGCGATTTCTGCAGTGCGGTCAGTGGAGTTGTTATCGTATACGTAGATGTCTGCTTGCGGCAAAGACGTTTTGAAATCACGAATGACCTTGCCGATGGTGACTTCCTCGTTATAGCAAGGAAGAAGTACTGCAACGGAAACGTTCGAATTCTCAGGCATATGCTCCACTATATCCCTTGTACTGGTCTGCATGGGGAATGGATTATAGGTGATGTTGCATACTTGAAGCAAATGGATTTATCGATTCACATTAATTATCACGAGTGTAGCGTGACGAAGTGTTCGTCTTGAATGCCGAATCGCTTTTGAAATAATCGTTATAGTTGATCTCCATGTTCGATTGGCCAGCGGCTATAAAAAGTTCGCCCACGCATACATCATGTACCGTGTTTTCATCACGGTGGTAGCTATGGCAAATTCCATGGTGTATTGGGCAAGTGACCCTTTGATTCTAGGCAACTTGATTGAAAATTTTCCTGCTTTATCGATTGTTGAAGAACTGGCGTATTTATGCTTTCCTTCTCGCAAAGTAACGGAAATTGTTTTCCCCGATGAGGATTTCTGAGCTGAGCCGCTTAAGGTGGTGGTTTTGTTCTGTTGCAGAACCATGCTGTCCATTACACAGCTCGGTAAAGGAAGGGCGGTGTTTCCGTTTTCTTGTGGTGTTTTCTTGCTTTCCTGAGCGTACGCAGGAAAACAGAATGAATGACAGTGTCAATGAGAAAGTTCTTCTAAACATCTGAACAAATTTATGAAAGTGGAACGTTGCTATGGCGCGAGTATAGCGGTTTCCAAACTTGTTTTTCATGTCTCGGACTTCTGATTCGTAGATAAAGATGCTGTGTTTTCCAGATTAGATATGAGAGCGGACGCCTGCGGATGAGTTTCCGCTTCTGTCGGAGATACTTTAGCGTTGATATGCTAAGGGCGTGCAAGTTGGAGAAGGAAAGGACGATCAGTGACGGCGAGACAAACAGATATGTGGCAAGGCTCTGTCGACAGGCGGGAAAGCAGCTGTCACGGTACTCACTATGTATTTGTGGACGTGCTGAACATTGTTTCCTGCTTTGCCGTGGTATGTCTGCATACGTCTTTAGGTGTGTTCTCTCTGCAACATACTTTTCTATGGACATTCCAAGAGCTCATGCAGGCGATGTTTATTTTCGCCGTGCCTATTTTCTTCATGGTCAGCGGAATGAATCTTTTGGATTACCGGAAGAAATATTCTACGAAAGTGTTTTTCAAAAAACGATTCGTACGAGTGGGACGTGCGTTGATTCTGGGCAGCATCGCTTGCTATTTATTGTTCGGTTTGCTCCCCGGCCTGTTTTATGGAGCGCAATCAATCGCCGATGGTTTCGGTCCTGTCGATTTTTGCAAGAGATTCCTTACCAACTCCATTATCGATATTTACTGGTTCCTGTATACCATCATCTATTTGTACTTATTGACTCCATTGCTTTCAAAAATCGTCCATGACCGTCGTTTGTTGGAATATGCTATTGCACTGACGCTGTTCTGTTCAATTCTGATTCCTGCAGCAAAAGCCATTGGAATCAACGAGGAATATTTCAGCCCATTGTTGAGCTGGCCGCTATTTGCTTCCAGTGCCCTGCTGTATTTCCTGCTGGGATATTATTTGGAAAACTACGGCTTGCCGTTGCATTGGAATGCGCTTGCATGGGCCGCAACTTTCCTAGGATCTGTGACGTTGATGTTCCTCGGCGGTTTATGGTGGAACGGTTTCTTCCAGAATTCGATGGGGGTGGAATACCAGAATTATCTTGTCGGCATTTCCTCTCCGTTATGTGTGATATCCGCGGTATCACTGTTCATGCTCTGCAAAGCGCTGGAGCCATCCCTTCAGCGTGGATCTGACAGAATGAAGTCGATAATTCGCAAAGTGTCCAGCGTCTCGCTCGGTGTATATATGTTCCACCTACTGCTGGTGAACCTTACGCTTGGTGGGCCTTTCGAGCGCATCCTGACGTTTGGGCAATACCACCCATTCATTAAGGCCATTGCGGTCTATCTGCTTACTGGCATTGCCGTATATGTCGGCAAGTGGTGCATCTCAAAGGTGAAACGAGCCCTACTATCGAAGTGAGTCAGCGTAGGACTCACGTCCGGAGAGACGATTTAGGATTCTTCAGGCAAATGCTTCAGCGTAAGTGATAGAAACAGTGGAATGATATACAGCATAGGCAACACATAGCGTGTTGCCTCCGTGTGCGTGGAAATCGGTCCAGCAAATAGAACAAGCATTGTGATGAACATTGGCAGATTAAGCATCAACAGATTAAGTTTGTTCTTCTTGGATCTCAGTATGAGAAACATGATGGCAAAAGGAAGTATTGTAGCCCAAAAGGCTTTTTGCCATATGATATTGAATATAGGCGTCGCTGATAATGTGTCTGCGTAGAATCGTCCAATCGCATTACCAGCTTTAGTGTTATCTGTCCAAGGAATATATTGTTCGATGTTTTGATAATGATGTTTGGAATTGTTGATTGGAAGCATCATGCTGAGATCTTGTTCTTCTCCTGATGCGACATTGAATGAGAACCATGCGACGGAGAGTCCACCCCATCCTGCTATCATGTCGCCGGGATGTCTAACCAGTTGTTTCATCCATGTCGTGATTAAGGCATGGACATCTTCAGAAGATAATTCCTGTCCTTTTATCGGATCAGCTTTATACCAACAGTAAGCATCTTGGAGTTGACCAATATCCATATGGTAAATTTGTTGGATTTCGTCGATTTCGGCTACACTCAAATCATCCTTATGGTTATGCACCACATTGGCGACTTGTTGCATGGGCACAGCAAGAATCTCGTTACTTTCCCCTGGGGCAATGTGCAATGCTGGCAAGATAAAAGTTGGCACGATTACACCAACAACCAAATAAGGAACGCTACCTAAAACAATAGTAGCTATTTTACAGGACCAATGTTTGACAACGAAGCATGCCAAAAGAAGTAGAGCCAGAACAATGATATACATGCCTGTTTTTTTTGTTAAGGATACGGCCAATACATCTAAGATAAAGAAAACATTAAATGAAACGGATTTTAAAATTTCCCCTTGTGTTCTCCAAAGTTCACAGAATGCGATAGAGAAGAATACGAAAAATGGCGTATTGAAAGTATCTTTCGCAAGAGACATCGACATCATGGGGATGATGGGGAAAAAGGTAAGAAATGCAGCGATAAAGAAACGGCATTTCCAAGGTATGTTGTATTTGCCTGTATAGCAGACTGTACAAGCGATGGCCAATGTGGACAGTAGCGACTGCACGAGCACTAGCAGGTACAATCCATAGATAGCGTTATTGAACAATGCTTTGCCAATATGTGCGAATCCGACATACAAATACGTCATCATGAAGGGATGATGATCGGTGAACGGCACTGAAGGGTCATAATATTCCATCAGCTGCCAGGAAGTATCGTACCAGTAGACGCCCGGGAAATAAGCTACAAAATACGGAATCCAGAATGCCGTTACGAGACACCATAACGTGATAATGGATCGAGGAGACCAGTCCATTGTGAGTTTGCGGAACGCTCCGAACGGTTTACTCAGTGATTCGTTATGGTGATTTATGCGCGGAACTATTTTTGTCGCAGCGAAAAACAGTAATGTGAACAGGGCAATATAAAAGAGAGTGTTCACATAAAGCAGCGCATTTCGAGTGTCGATTTTGCCCTCATGCTGGCCAATAAAAGAACACATGCCAAACAACGTACCCAGAAGAATGGGGACGAGATAAGCAAAGTTATGTTCGGTAATTCTAAAACTTTTTGTGGTCTGTTTCAATGCGATTATTCCCTTCCTCGAACCGCGCGACCGATGGCCTTCGCCATGGCACGACGGCGGGAACCTATTGGCATGAGTGGATCGACAATCTTGCGAATAGGGTTATCCTCTCCAACGGCGCGTTCGTGCTTTGGACGAAGCGCCTCTTCAGGGATTTTCGGTTCGTTCGCCTTCACCACGCGCTTGAGCAGACGCTCATAGAACGGGGTTTCACGTGCGTATTTCCAATAGATGGAGGCGAAATCGCAATCTGGATCGGTCCATGGTTTTTGAAAACCAGCGTAATGGATGATCTTCGGATTGTTGCGTGACTTCATGTAGGCGTCATAAATGTCGTTCGGAGCCTGCACAAACAGATTGCCGACGCGTCCGCCGCAATCGTGAACCACATTCCACTCCCACGGCAAATACAGTACTTCTCCCTCACAGTGTGCGTTAAGCACATCTTGGTCGTTATAGATGAACGCAGGGTTAGACGCATACGTAAGCCACTGCTTGATGGTGTAGCGCTCGCGCATGGCCTTGGTGTTGAGCACGAGAACGCCAGCTTGGAAGTAATCGTAAGGATTCTTCATCTTCAGCACATTCTTGGCATACCCCATGCGCTTGCCATGCTTGACGTTGAGGTTGGCAAGGAAGTCGATATCTCGAATCGCACCGAGCAGCTTGCCTTGCAAGTCGGTGTTGTACAACTTGGAAATATCGCCATTGATGACGATATCCGAATCCAAATACAGCACCTTGTCGTAGAACGGCAATAGCTTCTGGATCAGGAATCGATAGTAGGTTTCGATGCTGATATGAGCATTATTCGTGGAAAGATCGTATCCAGACAGCTCACGCTCCACATTGGTGAATCGCAATGACATGTTCGGGAACTGCTTGAAGAAGTCACGCAGTCGTTCCTGCTTATCCCAAGCGATGTTTCGTTGTAGAACCACAACATCATAGAAATATGTCGGATCAGCATTCTTCATGGCCGAATAAACCGTGGTGGTGAGCTGTGGAACATAATTATCATCCGCGGCAAACACGACTGGAACGATCGGCTTGTCAAACATATCAAGAGGCTTCAGCTCTTCAGCGGGTTCCGGATTGGTAAAGTGAACACACTGAAGCTCCTTGAACTTCCAATTGGAACCGATGCGCTTATGATGCATCAAATAGATGTTCAGCAGGCGTTCGGAAAGGTGCCCCGGAGTACGCAACGCTTCCTTGCTGTAGTCACTATAGCTGGTGTTCTTATCGAACTCCTCAAGAATCGGGAACATCCAAGAGCAATAGTCGAAGAAGATCTCCTTCTTCATAATGAACATATTGCAGAAGCATGCCTTGTTGCCCGTGAAGAAAGCATCGGCATCCTCTTTGTAATCCGGATACATCTTGCATAGAATCCGATAACAGCGGAGCATATCATCATCGTGCAGCAGGGGAGCGGCTTCCCACAATGCGCGAGGAGTACCATGCTTGTCGATAATCTTCGTGAGATCACCGAATGGAGTGGTGATGACGTCGTATTGGCGAACTACTCGCTCAATGTTTGTATCGTCAAGTCCATACTCTTTCGCAGCTTTGGCATCGATGTAATCATCCATGATTTCGCCATATGGGTTCTCTTTGTGGAGAGTGTCAGAGAAATCAAAATAGCGGCGATAGTGGCAGAAACCGTAATAATCGGCATCCACATTCTTCCAAGCCCAGTATTGGGTAGTCAGCTCGCAATAGCGCGGATTACGGTCGGAGATATTCTCGCCTTCGTCATCGTGGAACGCCCAGGGGAAACGATAGCTGCCTTCGTGCAGGCCAACCTGCACAGGCTGCATGATATCGCTCTCAAATCGATTCACATTCTTATGCGTGGTGACGAACAGGCGAACGCGCTGGTTGTTGTATCGTTCGATTTGTTCGGCTTGCTCACTTTGAGTTACTAAATCAAGCATGTGGGATGTTGCGATACGTTTCATTTCATGGAAACGAAGGCTATCAGTATCTTCAAGGGATGGGAGAACCTCAAACGAATTGGCAATACCAAACCAGTTATTCAGTCTGTCATTAGGCAGAAGTGCTGTTTTTTCAGACAGTTTTTCATACGCGTCATCCCGCACAAAACGATATATTTCTCGACCTGCAATTGCCGGTCCAAATACGTCAGACATGCTTTGTGCCGCTGAAAGCTTCTCGTTTTCCGGAATTCGGATTTTCCAGTCGTTAGCGAGGATTTCTGTTGCTTTCCGTTGGAATCCCTGAGCGCAAGCGCGAAGCATTTCTGAGTGCTGAGTGTCGGCGAAATCGTATGCTGCGTCAAAATCGGCCTTGAAATGATGACAATACTGCGCGTACTTCTCAGCGCTAATGGTGCTGGTTCCGCTGATACCGCGACCGTAGTAGTAAATATATCCACGGCAATGCTTGCATGAGTGATATGTCTTTGCAAAGGCAGAAACAACGAAGCATTCATATCCGTCTTGTGAACGGCCGAGACGCTCCTTGGTCATTGCTGCAAAAGCCTGCTTAAGGACAGACGTTTTGTACAGACGCTGGGTTACTCGCCAGTCCACTTTATATCCTCGAGATTCGTCGAAGATATCGCGAATTATGTCCTCGCCTACGGCATCCTGCGTAGACGCGTTGTTATTGGCTTCGAAGGCTTCGCGCTCGGAATCCAGAAGTTCGTTTGCCCCGACTACTGTGATGCCGAAATGAAGAACATCTGCAGGATGCAATGATAACTCCTGAACAAGTTGCTTGCACATGTCTGGCTTGAGCGCATCATCACCATCGAGGAAGAAAGAATACTCTCCGGTAGCGGCTTCGGCTCCCGCCATACGGGTGCGGTGTGTGCCCATATTGGGGTGGTTGGTCACCACTTGAATACGGCTATCTTTTGAAGCTTCCTGGGCAATGACATCGCCGGTATTATCGGTGCTTCCATCATTGACGACAACGATTTCGATATCCTTGAGGGTCTGATTTCGTGCTGACTCCAAGCATTCCTCTATGTATTTGCCGACATTGTATGCAGGAATGATGATTGAGATCTTCGGCATAACTCTCCCTCGATTGGGCAAACTACTAACGCAACTGTTAACAGTGTATCCGTTGACTCTGAAAAGCAGCGTATATAAGTATCATTGCTGTAGAGCATTGTTAAGAACTTGAGGAGCAGTCATAATGGTAGACTTGACATGGGTTGGTGAGAAGAAGAACAAGCTTCGCCGTGCTGGAACGCATCTAGCTCGTGTATTCCGGCGGCATCCTCGAATCATAGTTTCCATGACTTCGTATCCGGCACGAATTAACACTGTTCACTTTGCTATTCGTACGTTGCTTGCTCAAAAAAGATTGCCGGACAAAATTATTCTTTGGCTATGTGAAAGCGATTTTCCAAATAGGGAAGATGATCTTCCCGAATCGTTGAAAGACGTTCTCTGGCATGATGTTGAAGTGCGTTGGGTGAACAATGATCTCAAACCGCATAAGAAATATTATTGGGCTTTGCAAGAGTTCAAAGATGATTATGTAATTACAACAGATGACGATTTATTGTACAGGAATACAATGATCGGTGATCTGATGGAGATGCATGAACGGCATCCGAAAGCAATCGTAGCCGTGAGAACCCATCTCATCATGTTCGATGAACAAGGTTCATGCACTCCGTACGAGCAGTGGATTTACGAAGCTCCCCATTATCATCCAGATCTTGTAGGAAAGCCTTCGATGAGAGTATTTGCTACAAATGGTGCCGGAACCTTGTACCCACCACACCTTATGCCGTCTGAAACTTTTAATGCGGAAGATATAAAAAAACTGTGTCTCACTGCGGATGATTTGTGGCTAAAAGTGATGCAAGTCAAAGCGGGAGTGCCTGTTGTGGCTGCAACAGGCGATCAATTGCTTAATTATGTTCCGGGCACGCAAGGAGAGGAAGCCCTGTGCCACCAGAATACTGAAAGTGGCGTGAACAACATCGTGCTTGCGGCAATTCTTGAAGAGATGAAGAGCCGCCATGCCTTGACAGCTGATTTTGATCAGCTTGTTCGGGATGATGAGCTTGATCAATATCTTTGATTAGTTTAGATGGATTGGGTGCCACAAAGTCCAGCCTTGCGGCACCCAACCCATCTAATGCCTCATTGCGCTATACATAGTGCCAATGTGGTGTTTTATTGTTATTTCGATATTCGCAAACGATCAGTCTGCCGTTTTTCGCATATTCAACTTTGCCGACATCTGCTTTCTTGCAGAATTCTCCAGCATCATGAGTGCCTACTTGTGGGTTTGGCTGAGGGGTAGGTTGGGGCGCTGGCGGTTGTGGCTCGCTTTCCTGATCCCCCAAACCATATGCTCGCGCAATGGCATTAAGCGTGGACGAGTTAACTGCATTTTTTCCTCCTAGAACGTAGACGTTCTGCGCGGAGGAAATATTTTGCGCTGCAAAATCAATAGTCGGAGAATTGCTGTCTTGCACAAGCAGCATGGCAGTCTTTTTCGATCCTGATAGTGCGCTGCCTGCAAGGGCATCTGGGAAGTTGGATCCTGTGGCGAATACCACATCTTGCGGTGCAGAATTTAGGTTATTGAGCACGAACTCGCCTATTGATTTACTCGTTTCATAGCGAGTGCCTCCGGATAAGCGAGTTACGTTGATTCCCAGTGCTTCCAGATTCGTCTGAACATGTTGTGGGACGGCTGCCGTTCCTCCGGCGATAATGACGGAATTGAATGCGCCGGATTCCAGAATCTGAAGGGAATCTGGGTCAAGACCAGAAGGAGAGCTGAGGAAGAATGGCGAAGAGGTCTGATATGCATAAGGTGATATGGAAAGAGCGTCGGCGAAGCTGTTTCCTGTGGCAATGATTGCTACTTTGGAAGCTTGGCTTCTCGTATTTGAGGAGGTCAAAGCGTTGTAAATCTGCAGAGCTGTGTCATAACGGGTGCTGCCGGCGATTCGTTCAATTTCCATGGAGGACTGAATCTGACGGATTGACTGCTCCACATCGGCAGAAATAGCGCTTTGTCCACCAATGATAAAGACTTTGCGAACTCCGAGACGTTGCATCTCGAAGGACAAAATACCATTACTGATAGCGAGATCAGCCTTCGCTTGACAGGCTATAGGAATCCGTCAATATTATAGGTGCGTTATAGGCTCCAGCGAGAGAAGAAGCGGCAAGTGCATCTGGGAAGTTGCTTCCTGCCGCAAGCACCGCATACTCAGACGATGTAGGAAATGCCTGTTCAACGATCTGAGACATCGTTTCATAGCGAGTATTGCCCGCGATTCGGGTGAATGAGTTGACGCTGGCATATGCATTATGTGTGGGGATAAGCGCTAGAGTGCAAAATACACATACGATAGCGGCAATCACACTTCGAACTTTGTTATGAATCGATTTCATATTTCTCTCCTCAAACGGTGTGCCTAGAGCGATTATACCTTTGAAAGGTGTTGAATTGAATGTGGAGATTCGGGTCGCCGACTGAGATTGAGGGGGTTCTATGAGAGGCTTGGGACGAAGAGACATTCCTATTATGGTTTGTATTTTTGTTTTATTCGGTTTACTGATTGCAGCGCTCCCAGCTGCGGCTGATGAGGGGGAAAATGCGTCGGTTGCTCTTGAACGATTAATGGTCAAAGCGCAGTCAGATGATTACCGTTCCTCGGAAAGAGAGGATTTATTCGGAACCTGGCTCCACAATGATGAGCTTGGAGGTAGCGCGACTACTCGTGACTATATTTTGCAGAGAGATATGGAAAATGTCACGTTCACGTCGGAAAGGCATGTTAATACTGGAACACTGCATGACCCGTACACCGGAGAAACAATCTATTTTCAAAGAGGGCAGAGTACATCTAATAAGGTTCAGATTGATCATGTCGTTGCCGTAGGGGAGGCGTATGAAAGTGGCGCTGATGCTTGGACAAAGAATCAGCGGGTTGCCTATGCCAATGATCCTTATGTTTTGCTGGCCGTAAAAGGAGCGGCGAATGCATCAAAATCGGATAAAGATGCAGCGAACTGGCTTCCTTCTCAGAAGAGCTATGACTGCTCGTATGTGAGTCGTCAAATCGGAATAAAAGAACACTACGGTCTTTCGGTAGACACTGCTGAGAAAGAAGCAATGCGGTCGGTATTGTCTCAGTGTCCGTCCGGGCAAACTATCCCGGTTTACAACGGGAATAACGCTTCTCCGGAAGTGCCTTTACCGAATCCTGATCCCACTCCGGACGATACGCATGGGCAAATGATTCGTTTGTTTGGAAATAATCGGTACGACACGATGACGGATGTTGTCGACACTGCTTTTCCAGAGGAGACTTCGACGGTTATTGTCACTTCGGGTGAGAATTATCCCGATGCTTTGGCTGTTTCCGGATTTGCCGGCATAGAAAATGCTCCTGTGCTTCTAACGAACCCACAGGTGTTGAGTGCCAACGTACGTAATGAAATAAAGCGCTTGAAGCCTTCTTCCGTCGTTATTGTCGGTGGAGAAAAAGCGGTTTCCTCTGATGTGGAGTCTTCTTTAAAGCAATGCGTTGACGGAGTTGAACGAATTCAGGGTGCCACACGAATAGATACGGCATTGCAAATTTATGAAGCGGGGAAGAGTCTGTCCGCTGGATGGGGAGAAACCGCGGTTGTTGTTACTGGAGGAAATAATCAAAACGGATTTGCTGATGCACTATCTGTGACATCCTATGCGTATGCTCAGAAGGCACCGGTGTTCTTATCTGATGCGGAGACTGGTCTTACAGCAGATCAGCAGAATGCTTTAAAGGATGGGAACTTTACTCAAATCGTAATCGTTGGAGGGGCTCAGGCAGTTCCTGAATTTGTCTCGGCTCAAATCGAGCAGACGGTAGGTATTAAACCAATTCGTATTGCTGGGCAGACTCGGTATAATACGAGTATTCTTTTCGCTCGCTGGGCTATCGGACAGGGCGCATTGACTATGAACAATGTTGTTTTCACTACAGGGCAAAACTATCCAGATGCCTTATCTGGAGGTCCTTTGGCTGGTCGTGATGCAAGCTGTATGTTGCTGGTGAACAACAGCGATGCAACCGTATCCAATGTGGGAAGCTATGTGTCTTCTTATGCGGAATCTGTGTCTGAAGCGTACATTTTGGGAGGAGCTAATGCGGTTAGCTGGAACACTGCCGGCCGGCTTTCTAAGAGTCTTGGTTTGGCTCTGACAAACTAAGCAACTTCGTGAGGGCATTCAGAGATATGCGTTGGGGCTGCCCGCTCCTTAAAGGAACGGACAGCCCCAACACATACGCGGATGACCGGTAGCGCTACTTGTTTTACTTCTTGCCTCGCACCTTGCGCGCTACGACTTTCATGAGTTCGCGCTGCTTGGATCCGGTGGGGGCTAAAACATCCACATATTTACGGATTGGACTGTCTTCAGCAATGGCCCGATCATGATGTTCCGGAGGTTCCGGCTTCTGCACTCCCGACATGGCGGCGTACATTTGCGCAACGAACGGAGTTTCCTGCGCGTACTGCCAATACAGTGGAGCGAAATCGCACCAAGGATTCTTCCAAGGCTTGTCGAAACCGGCATAATGTACGACCTTTGGCGCCTTGCGCGATTCCATGTATGCCTTATACACGTCTGCAGGTGCGAAATCGAATACTCCCGCCACACGTCCAGCACAGTTATGCATCACATTCCACGAATAGTCGAGGTAGGTAACAAGACCTTCGCACTCGGTATTAAGAATGTCCTGATCGTTGTAGATATATCCCGGCTTCGAGGCAATCTGCAGCCATTCATGAACCGTATGAATCTTACGCGTGCGATCCAAATTCATAACTAGCACGCCAGCCTGGAAATATCCATAGGCGTCACGCATATGCAACTGCTTGCGCACATACTCGGCGCGAATACCATCCTTCATATTGAGATTGCCGATGAAGTCGATATCCGGCACTGCGGCGATAGCATTATCGCCCATTTCCGTATCGAACAGTTCGGCAACATCACCATTCACTACAAGATCGCAATCCAAGTACAGCAGCTTTGAGTAGAAAGGCAACGCTTCCTGAATGATGAAACGATAATACGTTTCCACACTGATATGCGCATTGCTGGTGGTGAGATTGAATCCTGCAAGATATCGGCTCACATCATAGAAACGTACGGCGGCATTCGAGAATTGCGCAAGGAATTTCGTAATAATCTGCTTGTTCTCGTCAGAAATGTTTCGTTCCAGCACGATCACATCGTAAAAACGATCTTCGGAAGCGTTCTTCAGCATCGAATATATCGTGGTAGTGAGCATTGGAACGTAATTATCGTCCGCTGCAAAAACCACAGGCACAATGGTTTCAGGATTCTCCTGCAACGGTTCAAGCTTGGCGAACGGTTCCGGATGCAGAAAATGCACGCACTGCAGTCGCTTGATTTTCCAATTGGCTCCAGTGCGCTGCTTATGTGCAAGAAAAATATTAAGCAAACGTTCAGAAAGATGCCCCACGGTGCGAGTAGTCTGCACATCCATCTTGCTGAAATCAGTATGCTCGGCAAACTCATCCAGCAGGGGGAACAACCATTCGTTGTACTCGAAGAAAATATCCTTCTTCATGATAAACATGTTGCAGAAAGCTGCAGTATGGCCATTCAGCACCGCATCAGCATCCGCTTTGTAATCAGGATGACGTGCGCACAGAATGTCGTACATGTGACGCAAATCCTTGAGGCGAAGATGCCTATCCGCATCCCAATGCTGCTTGAGATTCGTAAACCCACCAATACGACGGGTGTCATTAAGCGGCGTGGTGATAACGTCCCATCCATCTACCGCTTTGGAGATATCGCCATCGTTGATGCCATACTTTTCAATGGTTTGACTGTCGATATAGGAATCGATGATTTCGCCATAGTCGTTTTCCTGATGCGGGGTATCGGTGAAATCGAAGTAGCGTCGGTAGTGGCAGAAACCGTAGTAGTCGGCATCCTCGTTTTTCCAAGCCCAGTATTGCGCGGTCAGTTCGCAGTAACGGGGATTTTTATCGGAAATATTCTCACCCTCATCGTCATGCAGCGTGCTGTCGAACCGCCTTGCGGCATGGGCCACTCCAACCTGTACAGGGAGGATGCTGTTTCCTTCAGGGAAAACAGCAGGCTTGTGTGCCGACACGAAGATTTTGATATCCGGATGCTGATGTTCTCCTGTGAGAGCCATGTGAGATATTCCGCCTTACTGAAACAAACGTCCTTTCCACAATAGAATATATGAAAGTACTGCTGAAGAAGGGCACGCTATACGTTTTTGTGCTCAAATACTTCGCACTAGTAGGATAGGACGCTTGTGAAGAACTTTTTTGACAGCCTCAAAAAGAGGTACCACTACGCGATAGTGGTATTCAAGGAACTGGTGAAAACCGATTTCCAGTTGCGTTACCAAGGATCGTTCCTCGGCATGGTGTGGTCCGTGTTGAAGCCGCTTATGTTGTTCGCTGTGATGTATGTGGTGTTCGTGAAGTTCTTGAAGTTCTCCGACGGCACCCCGACGTTCCCGATTTCGTTGTTGTGCGGTACCTGCTTGTGGAGCTTCTTCTCCGAATCCACTAGCATGGGTATGCAATCCATTGTTGGCCGCGGTGATTTGCTGCGTAAGGTTCATTTCCCGAACTACATTATTGTGGCTTCCACCACTATGGGTTCTATGATTTCTCTCGGCATCAACCTGCTCGTGGTGATCTGCTTCGGTTTCTTCGCCCATGCGCATTACACGTGGCGAGTATTGCTTGTGCCGCTCAGCATTATTCAGTTGTATTGCCTTGGTCTTGGCGTAGCTTTGCTGCTTGCTTCGCTGTTCGTGTATTTCCGTGACGTGGCTCATATTTGGGAAGTCATATTGCAGGCCATGTTCTATGCAACGCCTATCATCTACCCAATTTCCATGATTGCGGATAAGGGTTACGGCTGGGCCGCCAATATTTTGATGCTTAATCCTTCCACTCAGGTGATTATGGATATTCGTCATAATCTGCTTTCTCCGGAGTATGTGCCGACTGTGTGGAGCATGGTTGATAACAAGTTGCTTTGCTTGCTGCCGTATGCGTTGTCAGTTTTCATTCTGTGGCTGGGCATTCACGTGTTCCGTAAGTACAGTTCCAAGTTCGCGGAGGTGCTCTAAATCATGACTGAGGTTGCAATGACTGAAGAGGGAAACGTTGACGAGCGCCCTGTAGTGCTCAGGGTCGACCATGTCGCCAAAATGTTCCGTCTGCCTACAGAACAGGCTACTGGCTTGAAGATGGCCTTTCTGAATTGGACGAAAGGCATCAAAGGCTATACCGAGCAGCATGTTCTGCGTGACATCAACTTCGAAGTTCGTCAAGGTGATTTCTTCGGTATCGTCGGGCGTAACGGTTCCGGCAAGTCCACGCTGTTGAAGATTATTTCTCAGATCTATACTCCGGAACATGGTTCCGTAACGGTTAAAGGCAAGCTGGTGCCATTCATCGAGCTTGGTGTTGGATTCAATCCGGAGTTGACCGGCCGCGAGAACGTGTATCTGAACGGTGCTCTACTAGGCTTCACTCGTGCTGAAATCGACGCGATGTATGACGACATCGTTGAGTTCGCCGAGCTTGAAGATTTCATGGATCAGAAGCTCAAGAATTATTCTTCGGGCATGCAGGTGCGCCTCGCCTTCTCCGTTGCTATCAAGGCTCAAGGCGATATCCTAGTTCTCGATGAAGTTCTAGCCGTCGGCGACGAAGCATTCCAGCGTAAGTGCGACAACTTCTTCGCCGAAATCAAGAAAGATCCAACGAAGACCGTTATTCTTGTCACCCATTCCATGGATTCCGTCAAGAAGTACTGCAACAAGGCCATCCTGATCAAGGACGGCGAGATTATCGCCAGTGGTGACAAGAACGATGTTGCCGATCGTTATACTCTCGAAAATCTCAAGTCTGAGCATAAAGAGCGAAAAGAAAATCCGGAAGATGAATATTCACTAGGCTTGAGTGAGAAGGTGCCCACTTTCCGAATTCTGCCTGTTTCCCCGCAGATTTCATCCTGTGCCGAGACGTTCGAATTTGATGTCGAATATGATCTTCGTGATAGTGACGGCGGAGAATTCTACATTCCTATGTCGGTCTTGGATGTCAAGCGCGGCGGTGTGCCCTATGACTGTGGTGTCGCTTTTAAATTCAGCAATGCCGGGCATAACAAGATTCACTTTGCGTTGCCTCTGAGCATATTCAATGATGGAGATTTTAAGATTATCGCCACCATGCGCAAGATTCCGGATACGTCAAATCTGAGGAAGTTTGAGCAGCTTGCTTTTACGAGTGATGAGAACTCATGCTACTTCTCGGTTCGAAATCCAGGAACTACTAATTTCGCAGGGCTTCTTAATGACAAGGCGCTTCATATTGACTGCTTAGGAACAAGCCGTATCTGATAAGTCAATGGTGGTGTTTGCTCACTAAATGGAATGGCGGGATGCCAGCCTAGGCTGGCATCC
>OGYN01000740.1_pt1 | contig 28774 bp, 23 predicted proteins | sample 1576551 | NCBI WGS metagenome assembly OGYN01 (sample SAMEA3541589, study PRJEB24748) | human gut metagenome | biome: human gut; feature: human-associated habitat; material: faeces | place: China | collected 2012 | reverse complement strand
GGATAAAAATTTGGCAAGAGAAAAGAAAAAACGGCTAATCATCACATTCGAGACTACCACAGCACCGTTAAAGCTGGATATCAAGGGCAAGGCATGTGGTATTCCGGGGCGCACGATTCCTCTTCCGTCTGTTATATCGGCAGGCTGTGGGCTGGCATGGAGAGCAGAGCTTTCTGACAGAGAGTGCCTCATAGCCTTTATGAATGAGCATGACATCAGGTGGGAAGCGATGTATGAAATCGAAATGAGGTAACTGATAGTTACCTATATAACAGGATAACAGGAGAAAAATATGTTTTATTACAATCAGTATGTGAGGGCGCAAAGCCTTGATGAAGCCTATGAGCTTTATCAGAAAAAACCGAATTTTGTGCTGGGCGGCATGCTCTGGCTCAAAATGAAAAATAAGACGCTTGGCACGGCAATTGACCTGTGCGACCTCGGGCTTGACCAAATTGATGAGGATGAGAACGAGTTTAGAATCGGTGCATATGCAACACTCAGGCAGATAGAGACTCATGAAGCACTGAATGCATATACACACGGCGCAATCGCAGAGTCGGTCAGACACATTGTCGGAGTGCAATTTAGAAATGTGGCAACTGTTGGAGGAAGCATCTGGGGCAGATTCGGATTTTCAGATGTCATGACGATTTTCAGGGCACTGGGAGCAAAGGTGCAGCTTCACAAGGCGGGAATTATGGATTTGGACGAGTTTGCGGCACTTCCAAGAACAACGCGCGATGTGCTTGTGTCAGTAATCGTACCGAAAAATGCAAAGGGCGTAGTATACTTAAGTCAGAGAAATCAGTCAACAGACTTTCCGGTGCTCACATGTGCAGTGGCAAATAGAAGCGGCAGGTATGTGGCGGTTATCGGAGCATCACCATATATGGCAGAGCCTGTGTGGGATGAGGATGGCATACTCGATTGTTTAGCAGATGCAAAGACAGATGGTAATGCAGCTTTGACAGATAACTCCGAAAACAATGCAAAAATAGATAAATTTGCTGAATATGTTGCAGAGCATATCCGTTTTGGAAGCAATATAAGGGCAGGGGCTGAGTACAGAGAGCGAATCTGCAGGGTGCTTACACGCCGTGCTGTCACACAGTCGCTTGACATCTGCGATGAAATTAAGCACGAGCATTAAGTAGGAAGGAATTCATATATATGGATGTTAAAATAAAATTAAATGGAAAGTTAATAACCGACTCGGTAGACCAGGATATGGTTCTTTTAGACTTTTGCCGCAAGCACAACTGCTTTTCGGTGAAGAGAGGCTGTGAGTCAGGCAACTGCGGTCTTTGTACAGTGCTTCTGGATGGAAAGCCTGTGCTGTCATGCAGCACGCCGATAGGCAGGGCAGACGGCAGAGCGGTGGACACCCTCGAGGGACTTGAGGAGGAAGCTAAGCAGTTTACAGGATTTTTTGCTGCACAGGGAGCGGATCAGTGCGGCTTCTGTAATCCGGGTTATATTGTAAATATTGTGGCGCTTCTGAGAGAAAATCCTGACCCGACTGACGAGGAAATTCTTGAATATCTTTCAGGAAATCTGTGCCGTTGTACAGGATATCAGAGTCAGCTGCGCTCAATCAGAAATTTCTTAAACAGTAAGAAGGAGGGCGCACCTCTTAATCTTGAGGCAGGTGTCTACGGAGAGGATATCGGAAAGGAGTGGCAGGATGAGCACAAATCAAACTAATGAAAACAGCTTCAACCGCGCCAGAAGGGATTACCACGCAGTTGGAAAATGCATACCGAAGAAGGATTCGAGCCAGCTTCTGCTCGGAAAGCCGGTATTTACTGATGATATCACACCTCGTGATGCGCTTGTCATAAAGCTTCTCAGAAGCCCATATGCAAATGCAATTGTCGAGGACGTAAAGACAGATATTGCCCTTAAGGTGCCGGGCATGGTCGCAGTATACACCTGGGAGGATGTTCCGAAAAAGCGTTTTTCTATCGCAGGCCAGACATTTCCGGAGCCGTCACCATATGACAGACTAATCCTTGACCGCCATGTTAGAAGTGTAGGTGACGCTGTCGCTATTGTGGTAGGTGAATCGGAAAAGGCGGTGGACAAGGCTCTTAACATGATAAAAGTAAAGTACACGGTGCTTGAGCCGGTGCTTGACTTCAGAAAGTCGCTGGACAACAAGGTGCTCGTGCATCCTGAGGATGACTGGTCATCCAGCATAGATACAGGCGATGTAAAGCGCAATCTCATTCATCACGAGGAGGATGAGCATGGAAACGTGGAGAAAATTCTGTCAGAGTGCGACGAGATTATTGAGCACACATATCGCATAAAGGCAGCGCAGCAGGCATATATGGAGACCTGCAGGGCATATTGTGAGATAGACAGATACGGCAGACTTCACTGTATCAGCTCAACACAGATTGTTTTCCACCTGCGCCGAATACTGGCAAATGCACTTGATATTCCAAAGTCTATGGTGCGCGCTGAAAAGCCACGTATCGGAGGCGGTTTCGGTGCCAAGCAGACAGCGGTCTGTGAGGTGTATCCGGCATTTGTTACCTGGAAGACAAAGCGTCCGAGCAAGATAATCTACAGCAGAAAAGAGTGTCAGACTATCGCGTCACCGCGTCATGAGATGGAGGTTACCGTGCGTCTTGGAGCAATGAGGGATGGTCATATAAGGGCGATAGATCTTTATACGCTGTCAAATGGTGGAGCATACGGAGAGCATAGCACTACAACAGTAGGACTTTCCGGTCATAAATCGCTTCCGCTTTATACAGGAGGCTGCGAGGCAACCAGATTTTCGTGCGATGTTGTGTATACAAACGTGCAGGCGGCAGGAGCATATAGAGGCTATGGTGCCACACAGGGTATCTTTGCACTTGAATCAACTGTCAATGAGCTCGCTGAAAAGCTGCATATAGACCCGGTTGAGCTTCGTTTGAAAAATATCGTCCGTGAGGGCATGTTTATGCCGGCTTATTTTGGCGAGACAGCCAATGCATGTGCACTTGACAGATGCATAATGCACTGTGCGGATAATTTCCATTGGGCAGAAAAGTATCCTGTCCGCGATATGGGAAATGGCAAGGTTCGTGCGGCAGGCATGGCACTTGCAATGCAGGGCTCCTGCATATCAAATGTAGATGTCGGATCGTGTACCTTAAAGCTTTCAGACTGTGGCACCTACAATATGATGATAGGCGCGGCAGACATGGGAACCGGCTGTGATACCATACTTGCGCAGATGGCGGCTGAGGTACTTGACTGCGAGCCGGATGATATAACAGTGTTTGGAGCGGATACAGATGCTTCTCCTTATGACTCGGGTTCATATGCCTCATCAACCACCTACATCACAGGAATGGCCACACAGAATGCAGCACTTGAGCTTCGTGAAAATATAAAGAAAATCGGTGCACAGCTGCTGGGCTGTGCTGCATCAGAGGTGGATTTCGACGGTAAAGAGGTGTATATCATAAATCCGGACGGTGCAGACAATGGGGCAGTTTCCGTAAGTCTTTCCGATATAGCAACAAAAGCACAGGTCAACAACACGATACCTGTAGATGTCACCGCGACATATTCATCACCTGTTTCACCTCCTCCATATATGGTAGGAATGGTTGAGATAGAGCTTGATAAGGAGACAGGAGCAGTTAAAATACTTGATTATCAGGCTGTCGTGGACTGCGGAATCCCGGTCAATCCAAACCTTGCGCGTGTACAGACAGAGGGTGGCATAGGTCAGGGAATCGGCATGGCACTTTATGAGAATGTCACCTACAATGCCGGTGGTAAAATCGCAGAAAATGATTTCATGCAGTACAAGATACCGACACGACAGGATGTGGGACATATCAACGTCGAATTTGAGACAAGCTATGAGCCTTCAGGCCCATTTGGAGTCAAGTCAATCGGCGAGATAGTTATCAATACACCGGCTCCTGCGCTGGCACATGCCATTTATCGCGCAACAGGCGTATGGCACAGGACAGTTCCGTTTACCCCTGAGAAAATACTTATGGGAATGGCAGACCCAAACTGGCACGAAAAGGACCTAAGAGTGAAATGATTCATATCATATACATGGCGGCTGGAAACAGCCGCCGTTTTGGAAGTAACAAGCTGTTTTATGAGCTGGATGGAAAGCCTATGTACAGGCATCTGCTTGATTGCTTGGCAGAAATTAAAGATAGATATAATAAACTGAAATCAGACAGCCCGGTCATAGATATAACCGTCGTTACACGCTACCGGGAAATACTGGACTACTGCTCATCTATCCCCGATTGCCATGCAGTCTTAAGTCCGGACAGCGAAAAAGGCATATCCTACACCATAAAAGCAGGAATTATGGCGGTGCAGGAGCAGAAAAAGACCGGTATGCAGGACTACTACATGTTTGCAGTAGCTGACCAGCCATATTTAAAAAGTCAAAGCATGATTAAATTAATAGACAAAGTGCTTGAAAATAAAGGAAATAAGCGATTAGTATTTTCACTTCACTGTGGAGATGCTGTAGGCAATCCGTGTGTATTTCATTCATCGCTTATCCCGCAGCTTTTATCACTGGAGGGGGATAAGGGTGGCAGAAGTGTGGCAAAGAAGTATGACTGTGTATATGTGGATATTGCAGATGAGCGTGAGCTGATGGATATAGATACCTTATCAAATTCAAAACATACAGTGACATTATAAAAGCTATTATGAAAGAGCACTGTATCAGTGCATACCGAATGTATATTTTATTTAAATTCCCATATACTACCTCCAAAGCATGAATGTAAATGCAAAAAAGTAACCGGAGGACAATAAAGTGAAAATCACAGGATTGACCAGAAGAGTAGATTCCCTCGGCAGAATAGTCATACCAAAGGAGCTTCGCAGGATGCTGCATATAAAAGAGGGAAGCCCACTGGAAATATATATGGATGCAGACGAGACGATAGTGCTAAAGAAGTATTCGCAGGTGGGAAGCCTGAAAAATATATCACAGGCATATGCACAGAGCCTGTCAAAGGTAACCGGTGCCACGATATGTGTGGCAGACAGGGATGGGATAATAGCGGCAGCCGGGAAAAACCACAAAAAGTATATAGGCAAGGCTTTGTCCAAGGAGCTCGAAGACATTATGGATAAGAGAAAAAGTGCATTATACAGTAAAAAGGACGATAACCTGATACCGGTGGTAAAGGACGATAAAGCTGACTGTGAAGCGCAGGCAATAGCAGCAATAGTGCATGATGGTGATAGTGCGGGAGCCGTTATATTTTGTGTTTACGATGAAAAAGGCGATAAGCTTGAGATTGCCGAAAAGCTGGTGAGTGCAGCAGCAGAATTTCTGGCTGAACAGCTTGGCTAAAGACAGCGAAAAGCATTGAAAAAAGCATAGTGAAAAACTATTTACTTGACTATAACAGTGATAAAGATGTAAAATAGCGTGATAAAGGGAGCAAATAGCTTCCTTTTGTGCTATAAAGGTATAATAGAAAATTAAGCAATTATTAATTATCTGATGTAGAGGCATTGTAGTATAATAGACAGTACATATTGGATATAGTTGTCAATTATCTATAAAGTATGCCGATATACAATGGTATACCGATAGTTTGGAGGTAACATTTAGAAATGGCAAAACAGAAAAAGACAAAGAAGAAAAAGCAGCATCGCGTTTTCTGGTTTTTCATAAAGCTTCAGATTTTCCTGATGGTACTGATTCTCGGTGGATTATGCTTTTATTACTTTGGAGGCTATGCAGACAAGGTGGCGAAGCTTCACTCAGAGGCGGTAGAGCTCGTGCAGAAATCTGACAAAAACACATTTTTACCGGCGCGCACGAGTACGCTCTACGATACAAACGGTGATGAGATATCCGAGACGGCCACTACCAAAAAGGCTGACTATGTGAAGTATGAGGATATACCGCAGAACTTCGTAAACTGCATGGTCAGTATCGAGGACAAGAAGTTCTATAAGCACAATGGTGTGGACCTAAAGGCAATAGTGCGTGCCGCAAAGTCAATTATAAAAAACAAGAGAATTACCCAGGGTGGCAGTACCATCACGATGCAGCTCGCCCGAAATATTTATCTGGATACGAACAAGAACTGGCAGCGAAAAGTCAAGGAAATGTTCATAGCGATGGAGCTGGAAAAGAAATATTCCAAGAACGATATTATGGAGTTCTACCTGAATAATGTCTATTTCATGAACGGATATTATGGTATTCAGGCAGCGTGCCATGGCTATTTTAACTGTGAGCTTTCGGATCTTGATTTGTCGCAGACTGCTTTTTTGTGTGCGATTCCGAACAGCCCGACATACTATGACCCGATAAACAACAAGGATCATACATTGACACGTCGCAATCTTATATTGAAAAATCTAAAGGAAGATGGCAAAATCACACAGCAGGAATATGAGGCCGCTATAAACGAGGAGATAACCCTCAACATGCCTGAGAAGGATGACACGGTCAAGTACAATTATGTGGATACCTATGCATATTACTGCGCTACGAGGGCGCTTATGGAGAATGAGGGCTTCAAGTTCAAGTATTACTTTGACTCAGACGATGAAGAAAAGGAGTATGATGCTTCATATGATGAGATGTATTCATATTGTCAGAAAAAGCTCTACTCAGACGGTTACAAGATTTATACATCAATTGATCTGACTATGCAGCAGCAGCTTCAGGATTCAATTGACCTGACGCTTTTGGACTTTACAGACACGACTGATGATGGCACATTTAAGCTGCAGAGTGCTGCAACCTGTATAGACAACGACACAGGCGAGGTGGTTGCAATAGTTGGTGGACGAAGCCAGGATGCGGTCAGTCATACGCTAAACCGTGCTTTCCAAAGCCATCGTCAGCCGGGAAGCTCAATCAAGCCGCTCATTGTGTATACACCATCATTTGAGCGTGGTAAGACACCGGATACCATCGTAAATGACCACAAGTTTGATGGAGGACCGTCTAACTCGGGTGATTCATATTACGGTGATGTGACTATCAGGTTTGCCGTTCAAAAGTCACTGAATACTGTAGCATGGCAGTTATATGATGAGCTCACGCCAAAGGTAGGCTTACAGTATCTCAAGGATATGAATTTTACCAATATTGTAAAGGATGACTATGTCACAGCAACAGCACTTGGAGGTTTTACAACAGGTGTATCCACACTGGAGATGGCATCTGCATATTCAACACTTGAGAACGATGGAATGTACAGGAATCCGACATGTATTAAGTCGATTGTGGATTCTGACAACAATATCATATATACATCATCGCAGAAGGATACCGTCATATATACAGAGACAGCATCACGTATGATGACAGATGTCATGACAGATGTTATGAAATCAGGAACCGGACGTAGCGCTAATCTGGACAATGGTATGCCTTGCGCCGGCAAAACCGGAACCACAAACGATAAGAAGGACGGCTGGTTCTGTGGCTTTACCAGATACTACACCACATGTGTATGGGTAGGCTGTGATATGCCTGAGACAGTAAAAAAACTGACAGGAAGCTCTTACCCTGCAGAAATATGGAAGAACTACATGGATCAGATACATGCTGATCTTACACCAATAGATTTCCTGCCATATGCCCAAATATCGGGTGATTATCAGGACAGCCAGGATACGCCTGCAGACGATCAGACGCAGGAAAATCCTACAGATCAGACTGTGACCACACCTGATGCAGGAACTACAACACCGGATAAGACCACAACAGACACGAATAATACTCAGGGAACCACCACGACCACACCGGGTGAAAATAACAGTCAGGGAACAAATGGCGGCAATGGCGGAAATACGAGTGGTACTACCGGCGATACGACAGGTGGAAACACAGGCGGAAATACCGGAGAAAATAACGGTGGCAACACAGGCGGTACAACAGGTGGAAATACCGGAGATAACACCGGTGGTAATACAGGTGGAAACACCGGGGACAGCACAGGTGGAGCTACCGGTGGTACCACCGGAGGCGGAGCAGCCCAGTAGATTTTTCTTTGCAGTGCTGTCGGGAGTTGTGTTCTTTGCAGCATACGCACCTGTCATGATAGGAAACAAGACGATAGATGCGCTCATATATTCAGTGACCTACAAGGGTTCATACCTTGCTGCAGAGGGAATTATCACAATCATAGTGATATCAATCCCACCGGCTAAGAAGGTATTCGACTATGTGAAGCAGATGGCGAACAGCCGGTAGATAATCTATATCTAAACAATTAAATTATGTAAAAATGAGCAGAATAGGTAGAAATACTTGTCCTGCTCTTTTTAGTATTCGAAAAAAGTAAAATAAAACACTCGAAAAATATAAAATAAAACATTAGAAAAATACAAAACAAAACACTCGAAAAACATAAAATAACCTTGTATAATCTGTGAATTAAATGGTATAATAACCATGAAGGGAGCAGATATTTATGGAATATATAAGCAGAATTGTTGATGATGTGATAGATAGAAAAACAGAGGCATTTAATGCAGTGAGCATCACAGGACCAAAAGGATGTGGAAAGACAAGAACAGCAAGAGAACGATGTAAAACTGTTATTGAATTTCAGGATGAAGACAAGAGAGAGGGGTATCTTGCAGTAGCAGAAACTGCACCTAAGCTCTTTTTAAAGAATCCTAAGCCAATACTGTTTGACGAGTGGCAGGATGCCCCAAAGATATGGGGAACAATAAGAAAAGCGTGCGATGACAATCCGGAGAGTGTAGGAGAGTTTTATCTGACAGGCTCATCAAGTAAGAAGATTAATACACCCCATACAGGTACAGGACGAATAACAGAGGTTACGATGTACCCTATGACTTTGTTTGAGACAGGAGAATCAAACGGAAGCATATCGTTGTTTAAATTATTAGAAGATGAAGCATATGATATTGATGGACTTACCACAGATATAAAGCTTGAGGATTTGTTTTTTACGGTCTGTAGAGGTGGATGGCCGAGATGCATGGCACTTTCAAAGGACAGTGCAAAGCTTGAAATAGCTAAGGATTATTATAGGCAGATTTATCAGAAGGACATATCAGCGATTGATGGAGTAAACAGAAATCCGGAATGGGCAAGGACACTGCTTTGGTCGTATGCCAGAAATATGGCTACTACAGCAAAACGCAAGAATATATTTTCAGATGTAAAAGCCACACAGAATGTTACAGATGTAACGCTTTCTTCATATATAGATGCTCTGGAGCTATTATATGTTGTAAAGGATATAGATGCCTGGACACCGCATTTGCGTTCGAAAACAGCTATCAGAGCTGCCAAAAAGCATATATTTGTTGATCCCTCTATAGGATTGGCTGCGCTTGGTGTTAATCCGGACTATTTTATCAACGATTTGGATCTATTTGGGCATGTATTTGAAAATATGGTGCTTAGAGATTTACTTGTATTTGCTGAAAAGCACAATGCCAGAGTGATGCATTATACAGATGATATGGGCGTAGAAGCAGATGCAGTCTATCAGTTGGAGGACGGCCGTTATGCGCTTATTGAAATAAAAACCGGAGTGAACAAGATTCCGGAAGCGGAAAAATCCTTGCTGCGATTCAAGGATATTATCTTAAAATATAATGAGAAAGCATTGGAAAAAGAAAAACATCCACGTGATGTATATAAAGAACCATCGGCACTGATTGTGATTTGCGCAAATGCAACCATGGCATATACCACGGAGTCAGGAGTTCGGGTTGTGCCGGTTGGGTGTTTGAGAGATTAATATAGAGCAGACTGTAAAATTGAGCTGACCACTCATAATTACAGTCTGTTTTTTATTGTATATTATTGTCACAGTGTAAGGGAGCAGGCGGGCAGAAAATTGCCCATCCAATGAGTTTGTACGAAGCTGCTTAGCGGCTGTTGGAATTGTAATAGGTACACAGTAGCGCACGTGCATGGAAGCACGGGCGAGGCGTTACCGCGCCAAGGACGGCGCGTAAAAGCCGGCTGCGTCAGGCATAGAAAACATGACTTACAATTCTTACAGCCTCTTGGCTGCTGGTAGGAAACGTTTTGGATGGGTAATTTTCTGCCCGCCTGCTCCCGTACCATATAAAAATGAAAAATAAAAATACTTTGACTTGACAACTATTTAAAATGTGATATACTTTCACTGTCAAATGATTTGATGATGAAAATATTTGACATGCAAACTAGTGCAAATATACCAGCACACAAAACCGAAAATAAACACAGAAAAAGGAGAACAGAAATATGTTGGAGAAAATCAAGGAAATCGTAGCAGATCAGTTAGGAATCGACGAGGATGATATCAAATTAGAGTCAAACTTCAAGGAGGATCTTGAGGCAGATTCATTAGATCTTTTCGAGCTCGTAATGGCACTCGAGGAGGAGTACGGAGTAGAAATCCCTTCAGAGGATTTAGAGAAAATCGCAACAGTAAACGACATCATTGAGTATCTTAAGAACAAAGGTGTAGAGGCTTAAAAGACATGGAGACAAGAATAACAAAGCTTCTTGGAATCAAATATCCGGTCATTCAGGGTGGCATGGCATGGGTAGCAACCCATGAGCTTGCCAGCGCTGTGTCCAATGCAGGCGGACTTGGCATCATCGGAGCAGGCGGAGCCCCGGCTTCATGGGTAAAGGAGCAGATAGTCGCTGCAAAGAAGGAGACCGATAAGCCGTTCGGAGTCAATCTCATGCTTATGAATCCGGAGGCAGATGAGATAGCAAAAATCATCGCCGAGGAAAAGGTAAAGGTAGTCACCACCGGCGCAGGAAATCCTGCAAAGTACATGGATATGTGGAAAGAAGCAGGCGTCATCGTAATCCCTGTAGTTGCAAGCGTAGCACTCGCAAAGCTCATGGAGAGAGGCGGGGCAAGTGCAGTAATCGCCGAGGGAATGGAGTCAGGCGGACATATCGGAGCACAGACTACCATGACACTTGTGCCACAGGTTGTTGATGCAGTGAGCATCCCTGTTATCGCAGCAGGCGGAATTGCAGACAACAGAGGCTTTAATGCAGCATTTGCACTCGGTGCAGAGGCAGTCCAGATGGGTACACGCTTTGTCACCGCAAAAGAATCGATAGTCCATGAAAACTATAAGCAGAAGGTCATTAAGGCCAAGGATATAGATTCCGAGGTTACAGGAATGAGCACAGGCCATCCGATCAGAGTGCTCAGAAACAAGATGACCAGACAATATCTCAAGCTGGAAAAGGAAGGAGCTCCATTTGAAGAGCTCGAAAAAATGACACTTGGCGCACTCAGAAAAGCCGTTGTGGACGGAGATACCGTATATGGCAGCGTCATGGCAGGTCAGAGTGCAGGCCTCGTAAAGAAAGAGGAAACCTGCAAAGAAATCATTGAGGATGTAGTGGGACTGAACAAATAGACAGTATTCACTTTTATATGAAATTTAAGGATACCGGGCCGCCTGCAAAGAGTGGCTTACGGTATCCTGTCAGAAATAAGGAGAAACCGAAAATGGGTAAGAGAGTATTTATGTTTCCCGGACAGGGCTCACAGTATATAGGAATGGGTAAGGAGTTTTATGATACAATGCCAAATGCAAAGGCAGTAATCGACCTTGCCAGTGAACAGACAGGCTTGGATATCCCGGCACTTTGCTTTGAGGAAAATGACAAGCTGAATATTACAGAGTACACACAGATATGTATGCTTGCAGTTGAGGCAGCTATATATCAGGCAATCATTGACAAAGGCATCACACCTGATGTCACAGCTGGCTTAAGCCTTGGGGAATATGGTGCTCTCATCGCATCAGGAGCCATGACTATGGCAGATGCATTCGCAGTTGTCAGAAAAAGAGGAATCTACATGCAGGAGGCAGTTCCTACAGGTGGAGCCATGACAGCGGTTTTAGGACTTGATCCGCAGGTCATTGAGGATATCTGCAAAAAGACAGCAGATGAGACAAATTCAGTGGTATCGGTAGCCAACTATAACTGCCCTGGACAGATTGTTATCACAGGAGAAAAGGCAGCAGTAGATGCCGCCGCAGCAGCATGCAGCGAGGCAGGCGCCAAGAGATGCGTACCGCTCAAGGTAAGCGGACCTTTCCACTCAGCAATGCTTAAGGGTGCAGGAGAAAAGCTCGCAGATGCACTTGAGAGTGTAGAAATCCACGATATCAAGGTGCCATATATCACAAACGTCACAGCAGACTATGTGAAGTCACCGGCAGACGTCAAGGATTATCTGACACAGCAGGTTTCATCGTCAGTGCGCTGGCAGCAGACCATCGAGCGCCTTATCGCAGACGGTGCAGATGAGTTCGTGGAAATCGGACCGGGACGATCACTCAGCGGATTTATGAGAAAGATAAATAGAGACGTAAAAGTCGTAAACATAGACAAACTGGAGGATTTTGAAAAGTATGTTAACAGGTAAAAATGCCCTGGTTACAGGCGCAAGCCGCGGAATTGGAAGACAGATAGCTCTTACACTTGCCGCAGCACACGCCTTTGTAATAGTAAATTATAATGGTTCAAAGGAAAAGGCAGATGCCGTTGTTGCAGAGATAAAGGCAGCAGGCGGTGATGCAGTTTCTTATCAGTGCAATGTATCTGATTTTGATGAGTGCCAGAATATGATAACAGCGCTCATCAAGGAGTACAAGCACATAGATATCCTTGTAAATAACGCAGGAATCACAAGAGACGGTCTCATCATGAAGATGAGCGAGGCAGACTATGACGCAGTGCTCGACACAAACCTTAAGGGTGCGTTCAACACAATCCGTCATATGTCACGCTATTTCCTGAAGCAGAAATCAGGAAGAATTATCAATATTTCATCAGTTTCCGGCATACTCGGAAATGCAGGACAGGCCAACTACAGCGCCAGCAAGGCAGGAGTCATAGGACTCACAAAGGCTGTAGCCAGAGAGCTTGCCAGCCGGGGAATCACAGTAAATGCAGTGGCACCGGGCTTTGTAGAGACAGAGATGACAGATGTGCTTGCCGATGCAGCAAAGGAGAATCTTTTATCACAGATTCCGCTTGGCAGACCGGGAAACACAAAGGATATCGCAAACGCAGTATTATTTTTAGCATCAGATGCAGCAGGCTACATCACAGGCCAGGTGCTGTCTGTTGACGGAGGAATGGCAATATGAGTAGAAGAGTAGTTGTAACAGGACTTGGAGCAGTAACACCAATCGGAAATAATGTGGACGATTTCTGGGCATCGGTAAAGGCCGGAAAAATCGGATTTGACCATATCACAAAATTTGACACAACAGATTATAAATGTCACATTGCAGCAGAGCTTAAGGACTTTAACCCACAGGATTTTATGGACAGAAAGGCTGCAAAGAGAATGGAGCCATTCTCACAGTACGCTGTGGCTGCTGCAAAGCAGGCAATTGATGACAGCGGACTTGATATCGAAAAGGAAGATCCATACATGGTTGGATGTGCCATCGGTTCAGGTATCGGAAGTCTTCAGGCTATGGAGCGCGAGACACAAAAGCTTTATGAAAAGGGACCAAACAGAGTCAATCCTCTGCTTGTTCCACTTATGATCTGTAACATGGCAGCAGGAAATGTTTCTATCCAGTTCGGTCTCAAGGGAAAGAGTATCAATGATGTAACAGCCTGTGCTACAGGAACAAACACAATCGGTGAGGCATACAGAAGCATCCAGTACGGTGAGGCTGACGTGATGGTAGCCGGTGGTACAGAGGGCAGTGTATGTCCTATCGGAATCGCAGGATTTACAGCACTTACAGCGCTTTCTACAGTAGATGATCCGGCAAAGTGCTCACTTCCGTTTGACAAGAACAGAAGCGGCTTTGTAATGGGCGAGGGCGCAGGAGTAGTTATCCTTGAGGAGCTTGAGCATGCAAAGGCAAGAGGCGCAAAGATTTATGCAGAGGTAGTCGGATACGGCTGCTCATCGGATGCATACCATATCACATCTCCGCAGGAGGATGGCGCAGGCGCAGCAAGAGCCATGACAAATGCCATGAGCGATGCAGGTGTCACACCGGCAGATGTAAAATACATCAATGCTCACGGAACAGGCACACATCACAATGATCTCTTTGAGACAAGAGCAATCAAGCTTGCGTTCGGTGATGAGGCTGCAAATCTTAAAATCAATTCAACAAAGTCTATGATAGGGCATCTGCTCGGAGCAGCGGGAGCGGTTGAGTTTATAACATGTGTGAAGGAAATCCAGGATGGATTTATACATAAGACTGTTGGCTATGAGACTCCTGATGAGGAGATTGACCTCAATTACTGCAAGGACAGCTATGAGGAGCCTGTTGAGTATGCACTTAGCAATTCACTGGGATTTGGTGGACATAATGCAAGTATTCTGCTCAAGGCTTATAAATAAATTGCTTCTGCTTTTTTAGTGGCTTCGCGCATTCAGGTTGTGAGGTCCGGTGGAGCACACAGTATATTCCTTATAAAAATATGAAATTAGTCAGGGCATTTTGCACGGACAGGCTGTGATATGGTGTTAGCGCTTCATGCTATTGGAGCGAATGGAACGCCGTGACAGTTCATATTTTTCATTCAGAACACACTGTGCGCTTCCCGGCTCCACGTTGCGGAGCGCGAAGCATGTAGATAGGTTAGAGTAAATTGAGAAAGGATAGATGTATATGTCAGTTATGAATACGCAGCAGATCATGGATGTTCTGCCGCACCGCAGTCCGTTTCTTCTCATTGATACGGTTGAGGAGCTGCAGCCGGGTGTAAAGTGTGTGGCCAAGAAGAATGTGACTATGAATGAGCCACATTTTATGGGACATTTTCCGGGGAATCCGGTGATGCCGGGAGTGCTTATTATTGAGGCTTTGGCGCAGACCGGTGCAGTTGCCATTCTTTGTCAGGATGAGTGGAAGGGCAAGACTGCATATTTTGCAGGCATCAATAATGCCAAGTTCAAGCAAAAGGTGGTTCCGGGAGATACGCTGGAGCTGACCACTGAGATTATAAAGGTTAAGGGTCCTATCGGTGTGGGCAAGGCTGTTGCCAGGGTAAACGGCAAGGTTGCCTGTATGGCGGAGCTTACATTTGCAATAGGTTAATTGCATAAGGAGACATGATGAAGTTGTTTAAGAAGAAAGATAAAAATATAGAGGCTGAAGAGATTTTAGCAAAGAACGCTGAGAGCGCAAAAACAGCCGCAGATGGCAAAAATGCCGGTGCAGCACAGGAAACAAAAGAGGATGTACCTGAGACAATCGTTTGTCCCAAGTGTGGCAAGACGGTGCTCAAATCAGTTGTAAAACAGCACAAATACGTCTGCTATGAGTGTAATTATTATTTTCGTGTGCGTGCTAAAAACAGAATCAGAATGGTTTCCGACAAGGAAGCATTTGAGCCATGGTTTACAGAGCTTACAACAGGAAATCCTCTTAATTTCCCTGAGTATGAGGAGAAAATTGCAAAGACTCAGGAGAAAACAGGACTTTCTGAGGGCATTGTCATCGGTAAGACAAAAATTTACGGTGAGGAGACAGTGCTTGGTGTAATTGATTCAAGATTTATGATGGGAAGCATGGGGCATGTGGTTGGTGAGAAAATCACAAGCGCATTTGAGCGTGCCACAGAGGAAAGACTTCCGGTTATATTATTCTGCTGTTCAGGCGGTGCCAGAATGCAGGAGGGTATCATTTCGCTGATGCAGATGGCTAAGACTTCAGCCGCAGCAAAGCGTCATTCAGAGGCAGGGCTTTTATATGTGCCTGTACTCACAGATCCTACAACAGGTGGTGTGACAGCCAGCTTTGCAATGCTTGGAGACATCATTCTTGCAGAGCCAAAGGCACTTATCGGCTTTGCGGGTCCTCGTGTTATCGAGCAGACCATCGGACAGAAGCTGCCTGAGGGCTTCCAGAGGGCAGAGTTCCAGCTTGAGCACGGCTTTGTGGATATGATAGTTGAGCGTGAGGATTTAAAGAAGACTCTTTACAAGATTTTACGTGCTCACAGACCTACCACTGGCTATGCCAATTTTGACCCGCTTCACTCAGACGACAATTACGAGCCGACAGAGCTTATGAAGGAGCGCGAGGTCAAGGCTAAGCCATTTAAGGTATGGGATAAGGTCAGCGCCGCAAGACAGATTAAGAGACTTGCATCGGTTGACTATATGGACTATATCTTTGATGAGTTTATGGAGCTGCACGGAGACAGATATTTCCGCGATGACCCGGCTATCGTAGGCGGAATTGCATACTTAGACGGCCAGCCGGTCACAGTTATCGGTGTTCACAAGGGAAAAGACCTTGAGGATTGTGCAAAGAGAAACTATGGTATGCCATCACCTGAGGGCTACCGCAAGGCACTGCGCCTCATGAAGCAGGCAGAGAAATTCAACCGTCCAATCATAACCTTTGTCAATACATCAGGAGCTTATCCTGGAATGGAAGCAGAGGAAAACGGACAGGGTGAGGCAATCGCAAGAAACCTTTATGAGATGAGCGGCATCAAGGTGCCAATCCTTTGTCTCATGATAGGAGAAGGCGGAAGCGGCGGAGCTTTAGCTCTTTCTGTAGGAAATAAAGTGTGGATGATGGAAAATGCCACATACTCAATCCTCTCGCCTGAGGGCTTTGCATCTATCCTCTGGAAGGACGGAAAGCGTGCAAAGGAAGCCGCAGAGGTAATGAAGATTACAGCACACGACTTAAAGGAGCTTGATGTCGTGGATGATATAATACCTGAGTTTGGCGGAGCAGACGAGGATGCCCTTTCATCAATCGGAAACTACATGAAGGGCAACATGAAGAAATTCTTGGAAAAAGAAAGCAAATTGACAAAGGACCAGCTCTTGGAGGAAAGATACAAGCGTTTCCGCAAGTTCTAGTCCCGGAAAGGAAATTCTATGAAGATAGTTGGAACAGGAAGCTGCCTGCCACAGAGAGTGGTCTCAAACGATGACCTGGCAGCCATAATGGACACATCTGACGAGTGGATCAGCTCGCGTACAGGAATAAGAAACAGACACATTGCAACTACTGAGACAACCACCTCGCTGGCCTGTGACGCAGTAAAAAGTGCACTGCAGGATGCGGGGATTGATGGAAGTGAGATAGATCTGATAATAGCGGCAAGCGTATCTACAGACAAAATCGTTCCATCGCTCGCATGTCAGATTCAGGCTGAGATAGGTGCAGGCAGTGCAGTGGCATTTGACATAAATGCCGCATGCTCAGGCTTTTTATTCGGGCTTGCCACAGCAGATGCGTATTTTAAGACCGGCAGGTTTCACAAGGCAGTCGTAGTGGGAGCAGAGGTTCTTTCAAAAATAATGGATTGGAATGACAGAAGCATCTGTGTACTCTTCGGAGATGGAGCAGGAGCAGCGGTTGTGACAGACGAGGGCGATGCATTCAAGGGCTTTGTACAGGGCTCGGACGGAAAAGGCGGTGAGGCGCTTGACGGAGACAATCGTCCCGTAGTCAATCCGTTTACCGACAATGGAAAGCAGTCTGCACTCGGTGGATATGTCACCATGGATGGTCCTGCTGTATACAAGTTTGCGGTAAAGACAGTGCCAAAGGCTATAAATGAGCTGCTTGATGAAATCGGCTGGAGCGCAGATGATGTGGATGTCTATGTGCTGCATCAGGCCAATATCCGTATTATTGAGTCGGTTGCCAAGAGGCTTAAGCAGCCTATGGACAAATTTCCGACCAATTTACAGCAGTGTGGAAATATTTCTGCGGCAAGTGTGCCGATTTTGCTTGATAAAGTCCGCAAAGATGGTATCATAAAGCATGAGGAAAAAATAATTTTATCAGGCTTTGGAGCAGGACTTACATGGGGAGCCTGCGCCATAGAGTGGCAATAGAAAGAGGTATTTATGACGGCAGATGAAACTTTAAATGAATTATTGGTGTGTCTGTTCAAGGATTTGACAGAGATAGAGGGCAGATGTCTGATAACAGACGAATTTTCTGATATTTCTATCAACGATATGCATATAATAGAGGCAATAGGAGTCGATGAGCCAAAGCGCTCCGGCACCGTAGCCAAGCTTATGTCTATCACTCTGGGCACACTGACAAAGGCAATAGATGGTCTCACCCGCAAGGGATACGTGAACCGTATCCGCAGTGAGGAGGATAAGCGTGTGGTAAAGCTCTCACTCACCGACAAGGGAAAGAGTGCATACTATCATCATGAGCAGTTTCACCGTCATATGATAGAGCATATAAAGGACGGTCTTTCGGACGACGAAATGAAAGTTCTTATAACTTCACTTGCAAAACTTTCGGATTATTTCAAGGTGGTATATTCCGATGATGAGGAGAATCAGTACCAAAACTGGGATAATATAAATGAAGATAATAAATAAAATGAATTTTTTTTATATAAAACTTTCAAAAATTACTTGATTATAGCAATAGATTTATATAAAATAAACTTGTTGATGTGAAAAATAATTTTGTAAAGGAGATATAAAAATGAGCTATGTTGATGAAGTACTCGAAGTAGTAAAGAAGAAAAATGCAGATCAGCCTGAGTTCTTACAGGCAGTAACAGAGGTTCTTGATTCTTTAAGACCTGTGATCGATGCAAATGAGGAATTATATAGAAAGAATGCGATTCTTGAGAGAATCACAGAGCCGGATCGTCAGATCATGTTCCGTGTTCCTTGGGTAGATGACAACGGACAGGTTCAGGTAAACAGAGGTTTCCGTGTACAGTTCAATAACGCAATCGGACCTTACAAGGGAGGACTCAGACTTCACCCTTCAGTAAACCTTGGAATCATCAAATTCTTAGGATTTGAGCAGATCTTCAAGAACTCTCTTACAACACTTCCAATCGGTGGTGGTAAAGGTGGTTCTGATTTTGATCCTAAGGGCAAATCAGACAGAGAGATTATGGCATTCTGCCAGAGCTTCATGACAGAGCTTTCTAAATATATCGGAGCAGATGTTGATGTTCCTGCCGGTGATATCGGAACAGGCGCAAGAGAGATCGGCTTCATGTTCGGTCAGTACAAGAGAATCCGCGGTTCATTCGAGGGAGTTCTCACAGGTAAGGGACTTACATATGGTGGATCACTTGCCCGTACACAGGCTACAGGATATGGTCTGTTATACCTTACAAACGCATTATGGAAGGACAACGGACTTGACTTAAACGGAAAGACAGCAGCAGTTTCAGGTTCAGGAAATGTTGCTATCTACGCTATCGAGAAGGCACAGCAGCTTGGTGTTAAGGTTGTTACATGCTCTGATTCTACAGGCTGGATTTATGATCCGGAGGGAATCGATGTTGCACTTCTTAAAGAGGTTAAAGAGGTTAAGCGTGCACGTCTTACAGAGTACGCTGCAGCTAAGTCAAGCGCTGAGTACCACGCAAAAGAGAATGGTGAGCACGGTGTATGGCAGTACAAGGTAGATCTTGCTCTTCCATGTGCGACTCAGAATGAGTTAGACATTGAGGATGCCAAGATGCTCGTTGCTAATGGTGTTACATCTGTAACAGAGGGTGCTAACATGCCTACAACTCTTGAGGCTACAAAATACCTTCAGGAGAACGGAGTACTCTTCGTAGGAGGTAAAGCTGCCAATGCAGGTGGTGTTGCTACATCAGCACTTGAGATGAGCCAGAACTCTGAGAGACTTTCATGGACATTTGAAGAGGTTGACGGAAAGCTCAAGGGTATCATGGAGACAATCTACGCTAATATCAGTGATGCTGCTAAGAGATATAATGCAACAGTTGGTGGAAAGACTGACTATGTTGCAGGTGCAAATATCGCAGGCTTTGAGAAAGTAGTTGATGCTATGCTTGCACAGGGTGTTTGCTAATCTTGTAGGCACTTATTGAATAATGACTATAAAAACCCCTCACACAGATAGAAGTCTGTGGGAGGGGTTTTGTAATAATATTTCAAAGAAAAAACTAATTTATTTTTTATTAGCAAATGTTTTAATACCGCCTGCTACAAAAAGTATAGAGGCAATAATAACGCCGGACACAAGCACAATAGCGTAAACATTGGCATTCACGCAGATATTGGAAGTCCAGTCAGAAAAATTCACGGACTTTATAGTGATTTGTCTGGTGCCAAAAATTAAAAACTCGCATACGTCATCGGCAAAAGCTGTCCAAACCGAAGCTATCAAAACTATAATTGCGGATTTTATAAATCCGTTTGCGTTTAAATATCGTGCATCAAAGAATATGAGCCAGGCTGCAAGTACAAAGACAAATGCTATAATACAGCCTGCCTTCATTCCGGCAACATCGTTTGTATGACCACACACCTCAATGATTGTGAGGAAAAGCCATAAGGTATCCCATAGCATAGTGATAAGAGCTTTTTTGTCTGATAAAACAGGTGGAAGCTCAATTCCTCTGATGACAAACGGAAAGAGAACAATTGATAATCCAAATATAGTTGGAACAGACCAAAGCATAAATTCATTTGAACTATACATTCTGTCAACAAAAAAGAATATCAAAAGCAGAGCAAAAACACCGCAGATTATGCATTTGGTCAGTTTTTTCTGCTGTGCCATAAGTGGAACAACTGTCATTGCAGCTACAAGAAGCATAGATGCTGTTACCACCGCAAAGGTATTTAAACCACCGCCATTTGACAGGCACACTATGAATGTGATGAGTATTGGGATAAGCAGTAATCCGGCTATTATGACTCCGGCCTTGTAGGCAGCATTTTTTTCTTTTTTCTCATGCTGCTTTAAAACACTGTCGGCCTCTTTTTTTATCATTGAATCAATAGAATCGTTTTTCAGTTCATTGTATGTATTTTGACATTTTTCACAAGTCTTAAGGTGTTTTTCAACAAGCCTTTTGCTTGAGGGACTGCATACATCGTCATAGTATAGTGGGAGTAAATCCTGAACTATATTGCAGGTTTCATCGGTTGATTGTGTAATTGGATTATTCATTTCTATCCATCCTTTCTTTGATTTTCAGTCTGGCTCTATGGTAAGTTACCCGTGCCCAGTTCTCTGTTTTTCCAAATATCATGCCTATTTGGGAGAATGGTAATTCACCAAATATTCTAAGCTGAAAGACCTCCTTGTATGGCTCATCAAGCTCGTGCAGTATAAGATGAATCTGAATAGCTGTATCTTTATTTTCTAGGCTTTTTACCATATTATCGGGTTGTTCGAGCTGCTCTTCGTCAAGCTCTGTAAATTTTGTGCTTTTTCGGCATTCGTCCATTGCCAGATTTCTTGCTATGCTGCAAAGCCAGGTCTGTTCGCTTGATTTGCCGGCATATGCCTTCTTTGCGGTCATGGCCTTATAAAAAGTATTCTGGGTAATTTCCTCAGCCTGATGTTGATTTTTTACAATTGTCATTACATATGAGTATACTTGCAAGTAATAGGAATTGTACAATTTCTCATAATCCAGAACTGTCACCTCCTTTGTTCATAGGTTAGACGTAGAAAGGATTGTTTTGTTACAAAAAATTTTAAGATTTTTAGATTATATCATAAAAAGGTAGTTATAAGGTAGGTGGAAATAAGCATATATATCATATTGACAGCTATTAGGATGTTAAAAGATGGAGTGTTGTCGGAAAAGCAAGTTTTCGTCTGCTCAGGGGTGCCAATGGAAGTCATTAGAAAGATTGCTGATGAAGATGGAATGTTAGTAAAATAATGAGTGCTGCCGTATCAAATTGATATGGCAGTTATTTTTTTATAGGAAATTTGGTATATATACTTGAATAGACTCTTTAAGAGATGTATAATATCTCTCAAAGATACCTAAGGGGTAATTACGATAAAAAAATGTAAAAAGGGGGAACATAGTATGTTTTGTAAACATTGTGGAGCACAGAATAACGACAACGCTAAATTTTGTGCAGTATGTGGCGCAAAAACAGAAATTGGTAGTAGCATAGGAGAAGTGACGAACAATACTATTGCTTATAACCAAGAAGCAGGTAATGTTGAAAATGATAAAAAACAGAGTAAATTGGGGAAAATAGTAAACGGAATAATATCATTTATTGCAGCATCATACCTTTTAGGCTCTTTGGTAGGTTTATTTGAAAAAAGTCCAATTCCATTTTTGGTTTTTATAGGAATTGAATTTTTATTGGAAATAATAAAGCATAAATTCCCAAAAATTCCGGAACCATTAATTTTTGCTGTGGAAATAATTATTTTGATAATATGTATTAATAGCGCAAATGCAGCAGGAGTAGTTAATTCTGTAAAAAAGGGAACTCCGAAAAATAATCCAAATGTTACTTATGAAGAGGCATTTGATAATTTTTTTGCTAATCCAGAATGGAAAAGCGCCGGAAAAGATGATGAAGGAAATAAACTCGTTAAATTTACCGGTAATTGTACGTACTTTGATGAGTATTCATCGGCAGTAGTTACTTTTACGGTTTATGATGATACGTTTACGGTATCATCAATAAAAATGAATGGTCAGGAATTAGGTGTAATATTAACTAATGGTTTGATAGATCGTGTTTTTGATGAATATGATCAGAGTTATTAATGAAAGGAGTTTATAATGGGTAAAAAATGCAAAAATAATTTAATGGTAATGCTATTAGGAGCAGGAGTTGTTCTGTCTATGACAGCATGCTCAGATTCTAAATCACAAGCTATAATAGAAAAACTTGATATAGCTACAGATATGACACATGATATGGGTGAAGTGAATCGGTATTTGTTTGATTACGATGATCAGTGGGAAATAAATTATAATAAAGATGCACAGACTGTGAGATTTGTTGAATCAGCTGTTGAAGATTGCATTTGCTCGTTTGCTGGTATTGATTATATTGGAGACAGTGCAGATATTGTTAGATATGATTGGAATGATAATGCATATCACACAAATGTCGATTATATAGACGAAGATGGCGATAAAATCTCTATGATAAAATATTCCATAGATGATGATGAGTGGTCAATTATGGCAGATGATGGTGCCGAAAGTAATTGGTATGATGCGTCAGATGAATTTTTAAAGTATGTGGATGATTATGGATTGGTAGACATATTGAATGGAGATTTAGCACAATTTGAAAGTACACTTAAGGATAGTGATTTATCATTAGACGATTTAAAATACATTTCATTTGATGATGTGGATAGGTATTATAGTGACAATTAATATTTTGTTGTAAAACACTGGGAGAGCTTTTGCTCTCCCTAGTTTTTTACGAATTTGTTCGTTTTTGAGTTGATAACTCTCTTAAAGCGGCAATCAAAACATCAAGCTCATTATCGCTACAGGTGTTGATAAGAAGTTGCAATTCATTTTTGCGTCGGCTGTGTTCTTTTGAACCATCAGTAATGAATAATGCATCCAATGAAAAATGTAGAGTTTCAGCTAGCGCAAAAAGAACTTCAATAGATGGCTTTCGGTGCTCGCTTTCAATGTGCTTTAAATGAGTTGGGGTAATTTGAACAAGTTCGGCAAGCTGTTCCTGTGTGAGTTTGTTATCTATTCTAGCCTGACGAATTGTATCTCCAAGTAAACCTGGTTGCATATATCTCTCTTAGCTCCTTTTTGATTAGCATATAAGTATTAAAAGTAATTGAAAATTAGCTTATAGAGATTTATAATATATCTATAAGAGAACCAAGGAGGTGAGAATAATGTCATCGTATATTGTAAAATGTCCACATTGTGGAGCAACGAGAAGTGTAACTCAGAATAGTTTAGTAAATTGTCAAAGTTGTGGAGCGTCATTATATATAGACAATAACGGAAACATTAAGAGGTCAAAACCAAAAAAATAAAAGCAAAATATAAGGAGGAAGCTGAAAATATGTTTTGTCAAAATTGTGGTAAAGAAATACAAGATGGCTGGCGAGTGTGTCCAAATTGTGGAACACCGGCACAGACAGCATCAAATAGTCAAATAGATGATGATAAAGGTGGTTATGTTGATAACGTGGATGACTTACAATTTAAAACGGATACAAAGAGTAGCGTTATTAGAGAGGATGTAGTAAAAAATAATTCTAACTCGAACTTTAGGATTGGCACACGGCTTAAAATTTGGGGCTGGCTGTTTACTGCGTTAAATCTAGTTTGTACAGTTGCGGTTTTTAGGGAGTCTATAATTGGAGCTGTACTGATTTTTATATCTGCATTTTTATTTTGTCCACTTTTATGGAATAAAACACAGAAAAAATGGATTTGGATTATTATAGGTTGTGTCATATATATTGCAGGATGGGGAATAGTAAAGGATAACTGCAAACCGGGTAATAGTACAAGACAAAATAATAAAAACGTAAAATCAACAGTTGAATCACAAAGTGAAATTACAAATGGTATTGGAAAAGCTAGTGATGATAATGTAGATGATTCAGATGAAGTAGACTCAGATGAAGAAACAGGCTATGAAAATAAGACAGGCTTTTATCCTACAGATAAAGTTGGTCTGGGCGATTGGAATATTACAGTATGGATTACGTGGGTATCACATAATGATGTTTGGGATTTAAATGAGGTAAATTGTTTGTGTGATATTGAAAATGTAAGTAATAAACAGCAGACTTTTTATTCATCAGATTTAATTACGCTTGATAATAATGGAATAATAAAAGAAGCTTCAAGCGACTATGATGGACAGCAATTAGCAGCGGGATCAAAATTTAGTACAACTCTTACGTTTGATTTCCCAGATAATTCAAATAGTGATTATACAACTATGGTAATGAATGGCATGGGAAAAACAATTAAGTTGTCAGCCAAGCCACAAACGAATAAAGAATATTATAGTATTGAAGGAACATATACACAAACAGAGGCAAATACATGGGTCATTACTAAGATTGGAACAAATTCATATAGTGTAATATCTTATAATCCGTATAGTGGAATAGCAAATGAGACAATAGAAGTTAATGATAATAAATTCCAAAGATATTCAAAGGAATATGTGTTTGTACCTAGTGACGGCGCTATATATGAACAATTGGAAAATGGTGAACCTAATACACTGGCGACTTACCATTTTTCTAAAGTTAATACTGTTGCATTGGATATTGTTGATGAAAAAGAAGTTGAAAAAGGTGAAATATATTATAATGAAGGTGGAGAGGAACTTTCATTGGTAAAGAAAGGGAATAAAGCTAAAGTTACCATGTACTCACGGGTTGGAGACCACAAGGTAAGTTTAGAATACAAAGGTTCATTTACTTATCAATCTGATATGTCTACTCCTGTTCTGATTACACCAGATGAAGATTACAGTTACATGGAAGAACAAAGAATTGCTTTTCCTGATGGTGAGGACGGAAAGATTGTAATTACTCCTAATACTATCGAAAATGGATGGGAATTTACAAAAGATTAATAATGTTACAAAATATAGAGAGCTTATGGAGAGCTTATTCTTCATAAGCTTTTTATTATTTGTGGTGAGAAAATGAAAAGAGTATTTGGATATGCTAGAGTAAGCTCTACAGATCAATATCTCAACAATAAAGTTATCTTTTAAAAAGCCAATGAATATAAAAAATAATCTTGACATACAAGCCACGAAGGTTTACTATAGTTAGCGTAAGCTAATTAAATAATTATTCTTCAGGGCAGGGTGCAATTCCCTACCGGTGGTATAGCCCACGAGCCGCAAGGCATGATTCGGTGAGATTCCGAGGCCGACAGTAAAGTCTGGATGAAAGAAGATGTGAATACATAGTTATAACAGATATCTACTCTGGAGTGTTTTGATACATTCCAGAGTTTTTTATTTCAAAATTCATTTATGATGAAATGCAGCTAGTGAATATTTTTTTGAAATCATGATATTTGAAATTATTGAGCCCTGAACATTAATAGTTTGGGGCTTTTTTAGTGGGCATATAAAGAATATGCAGAAAGGAACTCAAATGACTGATGAACAATATATGAGAAGGGCGATTGAGCTCGCAAAGCGCGGCATGGGATATACCTCGCCAAACCCGATGGTCGGAGCTGTGATAGTAAAGGACGGCAGGATAATCGGAGAGGGCTGGCATGAGAGATACGGAGAGCTGCACGCAGAAAGAAATGCGTTAAAACATTGCAAGGAATCGCCACAGGGAGCGGATATGTATGTGACTCTCGAGCCCTGCTGTCATCATGGCAAGCAGCCGCCATGTGTGGAGGCAGTGATAGAAGCCGGTATAAAAAGAGTATATGTGGGCTCGGATGACCCGAATCCACTTGTCGCCGGAGGCGGTATCAAAATTCTTAAAGAGCATGGGATAGAGGTTATCACGAATGTGCTCAAAGAAGAATGCGACCGGCTGAATGAAGTATTCTTTTACTTTATACAGACCGGACGTCCATACGTTGCTATGAAATATGCCATGACGATGGACGGAAAGATAGCCACATATTCAGGGCTTTCAAAGTGGATAACAGGAGAAAAAGCGAGGGAACATGTGCAAAACCTGCGCCACAGATATAAAGCCATAATGGCAGGAATTGGAACAGTGCTCGCAGACGATCCGCTGCTTACATGTAGAATCGAGGGCGGAGTAAATCCAATCCGCATAATATGCGATACGCACCTTAAGCTTCCACTGGAATCGCAGATAGTAAAGACTGCAAAGGAAGTGCCGACGATAGTTGCAGTCAGTGAGCGATATCGTGAAACCGCACAGTCAGAAGCCTTACCTGATACTGAAAAAGATAGTATAGAAGAAAACAATAATTATCAAAAAAACAGAAAAATAACACAGCTTGAAGAAAACGGAATAGAAATTCTGTATGTAGCTGAAAAAAACGGTCATATTGATTTAAATGACCTCATGCAAAAGCTCGGCGAAAGAAGCATAGACAGCATTTTACTTGAGGGAGGCGGCATACTCAACTGGTCAGCCCTTAAGAGTGGGATTGTGAATAAGGTATACGCTTACATTGCACCAAAGCTTTTCGGCGGAGCGAATGCAAAAACACCGATAGAGGGAATGGGAACTGACTCACCGGCACATGCCGTGATGCTTGGAAACAGTAAGGTAACAAAGCTTGGTGATGATTTCCTCATCGAGAGTGATGTTGTGAATACTTAAAAAAGAAAGGCAATATAAAATGTTCACAGGAATAGTTGAAGAAGTTGGAACAATAGATACAATTTCACGTGGAGCAAACTCAGCAGTTCTTACAATCAGAGCTGAAAAAGTGCTCGATGGAACAAAGGTCGGAGACAGCATAGCGGTAAACGGCATCTGCCTCACGGTCACAAGGCTCATGCCACATGCGTTTACAGCGGATGTCATGCACGAGACGCTAAACCGTTCATCGCTTGCAAATGCGCTAAGAGGAGCACATGTCAATTTGGAGCGTGCGATGGCAGCAGATGGCAGATTTGGCGGGCACATAGTGTCGGGACATGTTGACGGAACAGGCAGGATTGTGGAGGTCAAAAAGGATGACAATGCCATCTGGTATACCATACATGCCACACCACAGCTCATGCGCTATATAGTCGAGAAGGGCTCCGTCACAATCGATGGAATAAGTCTCACCGTCGCAAAGGTTGCACAGGATAATTTTTCGATATCAGCGATACCACACACTGTAAGCCAGACCGTGTTAAAGGACAGAAAAGTGGGAGCTGTCGTAAATCTGGAAACAGATATCATAGGAAAATATGTTGAGAAGCTGTTGTTTAAAGAGCAGTCGCAGGGAATAACAAGAGATTTCCTGGCAAAATACGGCTTTTAACAAAACGCGCAATTGAATAGCTATAAAATCATAATAGAAAGACGAGGACATAAAAAATGAAATTCAACACAGTAGAAGAAGCACTTGATGAGCTTCGTGCAGGAAAAATAATACTTGTCACAGATGATGAGGACAGAGAGAATGAGGGCGATTTCATCTGTGCGGCAGAATTTGCCACAACAGAAAACATCAACTTTATGGCGATGCACGGCAAGGGGCTGATATGCATGCCGATGTCGCAGGAATATGTAAAGAAGCTTCGTTTTCCGCAGATGGTGCAGGAAAATACAGACAATCATGAGACAGCATTTACAGTCTCAATAGACCATGTCTCAACAACAACAGGTATTTCAGCAGCAGAGCGCTCAATCACCGCAATGAAATGTGTCTCTGATGATGCAAAACCAGAGGATTTCAGACGTCCGGGCCATATGTTTCCGCTTCTTGCAAAGAAGAACGGCGTACTTGAGAGAAACGGACACACAGAGGCAACAGTCGATCTGTGCAGGCTCGCAGGACTAAAGGAATGTGGACTGTGCTGTGAGATAATGCGTGAGGACGGTACCATGATGCGCACAACAGAGCTCATGGAGCTTGCAAAAAAATGGGGCATCAAATTCATCACAATAGCGGCACTTCAGGAATACAGAAAGATTCATGAAAAGCTCGTTGACCGTGTCACAGAGGTAAAGCTGCCTACCAAATACGGCGAATTCAAGGCATATGGCTTCGTCAACAGATTAAACGGAGAGCATCACGTGGCACTTGTAAAGGGCGAAATCGCAGATGGAAGGGATGTGCTCTGCCGGGTACATTCTGAGTGTCTCACAGGAGATGTATTCGGCTCACAGCGCTGCGACTGTGGCCAGCAGCTTGAGGCGGCCATGAGACAGATAGACGAGGAGGGCAGAGGAATACTGCTCTACATGCGTCAGGAGGGCAGAGGCATCGGCCTGATAAATAAGCTGAAGGCCTATGAGCTTCAGGAGCAGGGCATGGATACACTCGAAGCAAATCTGGCACTCGGCTTTGCCGGAGATGAGCGCGAGTACTATATCGGAGCCCAGATATTAAGAGAGCTCGGCGTACACA
>OGYN01000714.1_pt1 | contig 29300 bp, 24 predicted proteins | sample 1576551 | NCBI WGS metagenome assembly OGYN01 (sample SAMEA3541589, study PRJEB24748) | human gut metagenome | biome: human gut; feature: human-associated habitat; material: faeces | place: China | collected 2012 | reverse complement strand
ACTATTAGTATAAATAAGATGGAGGAAATCAAATGATATTAAAAGATAAAAAAATAGTGATAATGGGAATAAGAAATAAATGGAGTATAGCATGGGGAGCTGCACAATCAGCATATGAACAAGGAGCACAAGTGATTTTTACATGTGGGTCCATGGAAAAGATTGAAAAAATTAAAGAGCTTACAAATGAAATTCCAAATTCGGATGTATTTGCATGTGATGCGAGTTCAGATGAGAGTATAAAAGAATGTTTCGAAAAAATTAAAGAAAAGTATGGAAAAATTGATGGAATCTTACATGCTATTGCACATGCAAACACAGAAGATTTAAGAAATGACTTCATTTTAACTTCAAGAAGTGGATATGCACATGCCTGTGATGTTAGTGCATATTCATTAATAGCGGTTGCAAAAATAACTAAAGAATTAGATATGTTAAATGCTGGTGCAAGTATTGTGTCATATACATATTATGGAGCAGAAAAAGTTGTTGATGGATATAATATAATGGGAGCAGCTAAAGCAGCATTGGAAGCCAATATTAGATATTTAGCAAAAGATTTAGGAAAAATAGATGTCAGAATTAATGGAATTTCAGCCGGACCTATAAAAACACTTTCAGCAAAAGGAATAAAAGATTTTAACAGTATATTAGATGTTGTAGAGGAAAAGGCACCATTACACAAAAACGTAATTCCTAAACAAGTTGGAGATGCTACAAGCTTTTTATTTAGTGACATGGCTTCTGCAATAACAGGAGAAATAATTCATGTTGATAATGGTTTTTCAATAATTGGAGTATAGCACCGATTATCTCGCTTTTTTTCTGTGCAATTTTGCACCGATTATCTCGCTTTTTTTTCGTGCAAATTTTTAGTAATCCGCTAACTATTGGGAATAACAAAAATATCTGCACCGAAAAAAAGCGATCTCAAGTGTGCATTGCACCGAAAAAAAGCGATCTCACGTGTGCAAAGAAAAAAATTTTAGAAAAGCTTGATTTTTGTACTAAAATATAGTACAATAATTGTGTGAAAAAAATGTTCCTTAAACTTAGCACAATAAAAAACACCTATTATTGTAGCTCGGTATAAGGAGAAAAAGAAATAGGAGGTGTTATTATGACAGCAGAAAGAAAACAACAAATCATTAATGAATATAGAAGAGACGAAAAAGATACTGGTTCATCAGAAGTTCAAATAGCTCTTTTAACAGAAAGAATTAATGAATTAACAGAGCATTTAAAAGTTCATAAAAAAGACAACCATTCAAGAAGAGGACTTTTAAAAATGGTTGGAAAAAGAAGAAATTTATTAAACTACTTAGCTAAAAAAGACGAAGAAGCATATAAAGACTTAGTTAAAAAATTAGGACTAAGAAAATAGTTGATAAGTTGTAAGGGGGCGTTTGCAACATGCAATGCTCCCTTTATTAGTAAATTGAGATTAGAAAAGTAGCTTGTATAATGTTTTAAATATGATGTAAAGTTTAAGATATTATAGAGGTTACAATCTATATCTAATTTGCTAATAAAACACAGGTGTTAATGTAAGGAAAGAAAGGTAGGAAAAATATGTTTAAAAGTTATGAAACAGAATTAGCAGGAAGAAAACTTGTAATAGAAACAGGTAAAATATGTGGACTAGCAAATGGAAGTGTAGTTGTAAAATATGGAGATACTGTAGTAATGGTAAATGTTACAGCATCAAAAGAGCCAAGAGAAGGAATAGATTTTTTCCCATTATCAGTAGATTATGAAGAAAAATTATATTCAGTTGGAAAAATTCCAGGTTCATATCAAAAAAGAGAAGGAAAGCCAAGTGACAAGGCAATTTTAACATCAAGAGCAATTGATAGACCTCTAAGACCATTATTCCCAAAAGATTTTAGAAATGATGTTGTAGTTGTTGCAACAGTTTTATGTGTAGAGCAAGACAATTCACCAGAAGTTGCAGCAATGATTGGAGCTTCAGCAGCATTATCAATTTCAGATATTCCATTTGGAGGACCAACAGCAGCAGTAAATGTAGGTTTAGTTGATGGAGAAATTATCATAAACCCAACAGAAGTACAAAGAGAAAAAAGTGATTTAACATTAACAGTTGCAGGAACAGCTGAAAAAGTAGCAATGATAGAAGCAGGAGCAAATGAAGTTCCAGATGATTTAATGCTAGAGGCAATCAAAAAAGGGCATGCTGAAATCAAAAAAGTATGTGAATTCATTCAAAAAATGAAAGACGAAATAGGAAAACCAAAATTTGAATATAAGTCATTTGCAGTTGACCATGATTTATATGAATTTTTAGAGACTAACTTTACTGATAAAATGAAAGTAGCTGTACAAGAAATAGACAAAGAAACTAGAGACAACAATGTTGCTACATTATCAGAAGAAATTACAGCAGCAGTAACTGAAAAATTAGGAGAAGAAGCAGCAGCAGAAAGAACACAAGAAATTGGAGAAGCAATATATAAATTAGAGAAAAAATGTGTAAGAGACATGATATTTTACGAGCATAAAAGAGTTGATGGAAGAGCAATTGATGAAATAAGACCATTATCATGTGAAGTAGGAGTATTACCACGTACACATGGAAGTGCATTATTTACAAGAGGACAAACTCAAGTAATGTCAGTAGTAACATTAGGAATGTTAAGTGAAGAACAAGATTTAGATGGAATTGATACAGAAACAGCAAAAAGATATATGCATCAATACAATTTCCCTGCATATAGTGTTGGAGAGGCTAGACCATCAAGAGGTCCTGGAAGAAGGGAAATTGGTCATGGAGCATTAGCTGAAAAAGCATTAGTCCCAGTACTACCTTCAAAAGAAGAATTTCCTTATGCTATAAGAGTTGTATCAGAAGTATTATCTTCAAATGGTTCAACATCACAAGCAAGTATATGTGGAAGTACATTATCATTAATGGATGCAGGTGTTCCTATAAAAAGACCAGTTGCAGGTATTTCAACAGGACTTGTAACAAATCCAGAAAATCCAGATGATTATGTAATGCTAACAGACATTCAAGGACTTGAAGATTTCTTTGGAGACATGGACTTCAAAGTTGGTGGCACTGAAAAAGGTATTACAGCTATCCAAGTTGATATCAAAGTAGATGGATTATCATATAAGATAATTGAAGAAGCTTTTGCTAGAACTAGAAAAGCAAGACAATATATTTTAGATGATATTATGAAACCAGTTATTTCTGAACCAAGAGAAGAAATTTCTAAATATGCACCACAAATAGTTACAACTCAAATTAAGGTTGAAAAAATAAAAGATGTTATCGGAAAAGGTGGAGAAACTATAAATAAAATAATTGACGCAACAGGCGTAAAAATCGACATTGAAGAAGATGGACAAGTTATGATATATTCTCCAGACCAAGATAAAGCATATGAAGCTTTAGACATGATTGAAGACATTGTTAGAGAATTTGAAGTTGGACAAATTTACTATGGAACAGTTACTAGAACTACTTCATTTGGAGCATTTGTTGATATTGGTGGAGGAAAAGAAGGTTTAGTTCATATTTCTAAGATAGCAAAAGAAAGAGTTAATAAAGTTGAAGATTATGTTAAACCAGGAGATAAGGTTCCTGTAAAAGTTATTGGAATTGATGACCAAGGTAAAATTAATCTTACTATGAAAGATTTAGTTGATTTAAGTCAAGAAAAAATCTTAGAAGAAGAACTTAAGGACGATAATAAAGAAGAATAAAAATTAGTCAGGATAACGACATGAAAAAATTTTTCATGTCGTTATTTTGTGGTCAGAGTAATTTTATATATTTATGTTGACAAATTGTGAAAAAAATTGTAAAAGATTAAAGTAATTAGTATTTTTTTAACTGAACAGGAGGTAGATTATGCATATTGTACAATGCTATGAATTGAAAGAAAAATCTGCAGAAGGCTATTTTAAAGGAGTATTGCGGGATACAACAACAATAGGTAGATGGACATTGGAAGTTACATCTAACGAAACTTCATTATTAAGATTAGCAGAAGTGGTGTATACAATTCTTAAACCCGAATGCAAAGCCTTTGAAAGTCTGAATATTGAAGAATTATACTATTCTTTCAAAAAGCAACCTATAATTTTTAAAAAAGAAGATAATAATATAACAATTTTAAAAAAACTGTTAAGTCGTGTTCAGTGCGAGTAAGATTTTTTGCTAATAGTAAAATTTCGATTTTAATTTTCACATTTTCAAATTCTGTTTTTATCTATTTTGTCCATTTTTTTATAAAATTTGCATGGTCTGAATAGTAACCAATGTCGTATAATTTTTTATAAAAAATACTTGATTTTACGAGAGTAGTATGCTAGAATAGAGGTGTACTATTTTAGTATGGTTTAGAAATTTATTTCAAAAATTCAAATTATTTATATCAAAGTAAAAAATCGTAGAAGAGAAAGAACATTGAAAACTAAATAAAAAGGAGGTAGATATCATATTACCAGAGCGAAAATACATTTTTACATATTCAGATTATTTGTTAGTAACAGGACAAATAGAAGAATATAAAAGAGTAAAAGATGAAGTAGAAAGGCAATTAGAGGAATATTATCTTAAAGATGATTTACAATGTAATGAGGAATCAGCAGAATACATTCTAGATAAAAAACATGATAAAATGTTTAAAGAAATACTATACGATGAAAAAGAAATGAAAAAATTTATAGGAGAATTCATTTGGTATGGTTTTAATGAAGAACTGGAATTACAAAATGGAGAATACATTACTAAATTCGGAAGTGGAAAATTAGTAGATATACTTTATAAAGTAAAAGGACAAGATATTTATTTTTTAATAGAACATCAAACAAAAATCGATTATAACATGCCATTTAGAATGCTAGAATATAGTGTAGAAATAAGTAGGAGGGCTATGAAGAATATGAATAAATGTCATGAAGAATACAAATATCCATTAATTATACCAATAGTAATTTATACAGGGAATAGAAAATGGTCAGTATCCACTAAATATTCAACTGAAGTGGTGAAAGTATTAAAAAATCATATAAAAGGGATAGATATAGAATATAAAGTTATTGATATAAATGAATTAGAAATTGATGAATTATTACGAATTAATACAAATCTTACTAAAGCAATGGCATTGGAAAAATGTAAAAATCCAAAAGAATTATTTGAATGTTTTAATGAAATAATAAAAAATGCAACTACCGATGATGAACTAGAAGATATGAAAGAAACATTAAAATATTTATATGAAAAAATTGAAGTAAAAGATTTAATGAAAATAATGAGAATTATTGAAGAGAAGGAGGAAAAAGATATGAGTACAATTCAGGAAAGAGTGAGAGATTGGTTTAATGAGGCAGAAGCCAGAGTAAATGAGATGGAAGCTAAACTAAATAAAGCAGAAGAAAAAATTAAAGAGAACGAAGAAAAAGAAGAAAAAGCAATAAAAGAAGCGAAAAAAGAGACATTAAAAGATGTAATTATAAGAATGTTAAAAATACAATTAACATATGACACTATAGAACAATTAACTGGTGCTAGTATAGAAGAAATAAAAGAAGTAAGAGACGAGCTAATATGTCAAAAAATTTAAGAATAAAACCATACTAAAATAGAAAGTACATATATTCACTTGAATATGTGTACTTTTTTTTACGTATATGATAAAATACATACAATTATAAAAACAGCATTATGAGTTATGAAAGGAATGAGATCAAGCATGGCGAATGAAGTAAAATGGACAGAAGAGCAAAAACAGGCAATATATGAAAAAGGAAGCAATATACTAGTTGCAGCAGCAGCAGGAAGCGGAAAAACAGCAGTATTAGTAGAAAGAATAATAAACAAAATAATAAATGAAAACATAGATATAGATAAATTATTAGTAGTAACATTTACAAATGCAGCAGCATCAGAAATGAGAGAAAGAGTATTAAACGCAATATATAAAAAAATAGATGAAGAACCAGAAAACGAGAAATTACAAAAGCAAATAATTTTATTAAATAGAGCAAGTATATGCACAATAGACTCATTTTGTTTAGATGTTGTAAAAAACAATTTCTTCGAAATAGATATAGGCCAAAACTTTAGAATAGGAGACACTACAGAAATAGAAATACTAAAACAAGATGTGCTAGAAGACTTATTTGAAGAAAAGTATGAAGCAGAAGATGAAGATTTTACCAAATTAATAAATACATATACGAGTTACAAAGATGATACACCATTAAAAGAACTAATTTTAAAAATTTATACATATATTCAGAGCAATCCATTTCCAGAAAAATGGTTAAAAGAAAAAATAGAAATGTTTAACTTGTCAGAAAAACTGGAAGAAGATTTTTCGAAAACAATCTGGGGAGAGCTGTTGTTAAAACAAGTAAGAGAAATAGTAGAAGATTCAGAATTAAAACTTGAAGCAGAAAGACAAAATTTAGTCAAATACCCTGAATTACAAAAATACTTTCTAATTATAAATGATGACATAGAACAATTACAAATGCTAAAAATAAATTTGGATTCATGGAATAAAGCATATGAAATAGCATCAAACATAAAATTTAAAACTTGGGCAACAGACAAGAAAATAACATTTGAAGCAAAAGATGATGCAAAAGCAACAAGAGATATGGTAAAAGCAAACCTAAAAAAGGTAACTGAAAAAATTTTAATATTTAATTCAAAAGAGGCAAATGAAGACATAAATGATATGTATGAAGTTCTGAAAAAACTAGGAAATATAATTATAGAATTTGGAAAGATGTTTGAAAAAAGAAAAAAAGACAAAAATATTGTAGATTTTAGTGATGTTGAACATTTTGCATTACAAATCTTATTAAAAGAAGATGGTACACCATCTGAAATAGCCAAGAAATATCAACAAAAATATGAAGAAATTGCAATTGACGAATATCAAGACAGTAATTTAGTACAAGAATATATATTGAATTCAATTTCAAGAGAAAACAATATTTTCATGGTAGGAGATGTAAAGCAAAGTATTTATAAATTCAGACAAGCAAGACCAGACTTGTTTTTGGAAAAATATAAAACATATCAAACGAAAAACAATCAAAAAGATGGAGATAATCTAAAAATTCAATTATTTAAAAACTTCAGAAGTAGAAAAGAAGTGTTAGACTTTTCAAACAAAATATTTACAAGCATAATGAGTGAAGAATTAGGAGAATTAAACTATACAGAAGAGGAATATTTAAACTTAGGTGCGAACTATGAAGATACAAATCAAGATTTAAAAGCAGAAATAGATATATTGCTTGCAGACGATATAGAAACAGAGCAAAAGGCTAGTGCAACTACATCAACCTGGAAAGAAACAAATGGAGAGGAAAATGATTCAGAAGAAGAAATAGAAAGAGTAGAGAATATAGAATTAGAAGCAAAATTTGTGGCAAATAGAATTAAAGAACTAGTAGAAAACAAATTTCAAATATATGATGCAAAAAAACAGGAAAAAAGAGATATAAAATATAAAGACATAGTAGTTTTATTAAGGTCGACAAAAGATCCTGCACCAATATTTGAAAAAGAAATTTTAAATTTAGGAATGCCAGTATTTAGTGACTCATCAGCAGAATACTTAGAAAGCATAGAAATTCAGACAATAATGAGCTTATTAAAAATTATAGATAACCCATTACAAGAAATCCCATTAGTAGCTGTAATGAGGTCAATGATTGGAGGATTTACAGACAATGACTTAGTAGAAATTAGACTAAGTGATAAATACGACAATTTTTACAATACTATTTTAAAATCAAAGCAAAGTGTAAGCAATCCATTACGAGCAAAAATAGACCAATTTTTAAATAATCTAGAAATGTGGAGAAAAGAACAAGAATATTTAAGTTTAGACGAATTGATCTGGAAAATATATAATGACACAGGATATTATAATTATGTAGGTTTAATGACAAATGGAGAATTACGACAAGCAAATTTAAAAATGTTATTTGAAAGAGCCAAACAATGTGAAAGCATAAGTTTTAAAGGATTGTTTAACTTTATAAATTACATAGAAAAAATTAAAACAAGCAGTAAAGACATGGATTCCGCTAAAATAATAGGCGAAAATGATGATGTAATAAGAATAATGAGTATTCATAAGAGTAAAGGACTTGAATTTCCAGTAGTATTTTTGTCAGGAACAGGAAAGCAATTTAACATGCAAGACCTTAATAATAAAATTTTATTACATCCAGAAATAGGAATAGGGGTAAAATACATAGACTATGATATGCAAATAGAGTATGATACTTTATCAAAACAAGCTATGAGAAATCAAATAATGCTAGAAACTTTGTCAGAAGAGATGAGAGTATTATATGTTGCATTAACAAGAGCGAAAGAAAAATTGATTATTACAGGATATTCAACTACTGATAAACAAAATGGATTACATGATATATGTGATAAGTATAGTGAACTAAATTCTATTTTGTTAAAAAAATGTAAAACATATTTAGATTGGATGGAACTTGTATACATGTACAATCAAGACGAAATGAAAGAACTTTCTAATATAAATGTATATACTAAAAAAGAAGTGCTAAAAATGTGTAAAACAGAAGAAGTGGAAAAGGAAAATACAGAAAAACAAATTTTGGATAAAATATCAAAAGTGAAAATAGATGACGAAGAAAAAAAGAAGATATCAAAAATCTTAGAATATCAGTATAAATACCAAGATTCAACAACAATACCAACTAAAACATCTGTAACAGAACTGAAAATTGCACCGAAAAAAAGCGATCTGAAATGTGCAAAATTTTTGAAAGAAGATGCTGAAACTAAAATCACAAATGCCCAAAAGGGTACATTGATTCATCTATGCATGCAAAAACTTGATACACAAAACAAGAACTACACATATAGTCAAATAAAAGATTTAGTACAAGATTTAGAAAACAAAAAAATAATAACACATAAAGAGGCAGAAGCAATTAATATTAATAAAGTTTATCAATTTACAAAATCTAAGATATGGGAAGAAATGATCCATGCCCATGTGGTTCACAGAGAAAAAGCATTTTATATTAGTATACCAGCTAAAGAAGTTTTTGATAAAGAACTTGAAGAAAAGATTTTGGTTCAAGGTGTTATAGACCTGTATTATATTAATGAGCAAAATAAACTTATATTAGTTGATTTTAAAACAGATTATGTTGAAGATAGAAATGAACAAATTTTAGTTGACAAATATAATATTCAATTGGAATTGTATAAAAGGGCATTAGAAGATGCTTTACAAAGAAAAGTGGATAAAGTATATATTTATTCTACATATTTAGAAAAAGAAATTTTGATTTAGTTAAGAAATATGAAGAAAGAAAACCCCCATTTGATTTATAAAATCAAATGGGGGCAAATTACCAAGTTGCCGTTTTGCTGTTGCGTATGCTATTCGAGCGTGCAGTAGTTTGCAGAATTTTTCCAGAATTCGCCAGATGATTTTTTCATCATAGCTTCTTCGTACATACCTGTGGTACTCTTATGTTTGTTTCTGAAAGAACCCTTGGCATAGTACCAGCCTTCTGGGAACACCAGGTTTTTTGGTTCTTCGTCAGTAATGACAAAAAAGCGATTTCCGATGACACGTGAATCAGTTACACGTACTTTTCCAGAATTGAGCATAGTAAATACTTTCAATGCTACCTCGATTGGCATGTCACACATTTTAATAACTCTTGCTGCTGTCATTTTTTTTCCTCCTTGCGTAATTACGCATCTTAATTGTTAATAGCTACTGATGAAACGGAGTAAAAAACGATTCATCATTTATTATTATAACACATTTTACATAAAATTGCAAATTGTATTTTTTTACAGCAGTAGTAACGAATAAAAAATTTTCTATGTGTTACTACTGTTAAGCTCAGAATATTCTTGCTTTTTTTATGTATATAGTATATAATATGTATATGTTTTTTATGTTACTTTTATATCAGTAGTTATAAACACTATAAAACGAGCAATTGCTCAAGGAGGAAAAAATGGATAAAAATTATTGGGTAAATGTTTACAAATGCCGGAAAGAAATTCTTAAATTGGCAAGGAACCCTGAATGCTTTTGTTGGGGTTATGATGTAGATTTCATCATTGGATGGTATTGCGATGAAATTGTAGCTAATGGTGGTATAGGAATCAAGCTTATTAACGGAGTACCTTTTGAATTATATACTCATTTAGGAAAGGTTGGAATTTTTTCAGAGATAAACACATGCTTTTGTGATAACAAAGAGATGCTTATTAAAAAGTTACAAGCTGATTATGGTATTGTGTTGATTCCAGAAGTAAGAAATCTTTCTAGGAGAGACTACTTGGTTGGACAAGTATATGCCATTACAAAATTACCGTGGACATCTGAGCCACTTCCTGTATTTCAGTACAAAACTCCCGAAGAAGAGGATGGGGGTTTTGCAAAAAGGGATAGTCTTTGTAATGAGATAGAGAAAATCTATAATCCTTGTAAAAAAGATAAATTTTTAGAAAAGCGACGTATAGAAGATGATTGGCTTGTTGCCGATGATGTACGTAGAGAGTTTTATAAGTTAGGAATATCGATACCTCGTGAAAAAAAACACGGAGAAAATGAATTCCATACTAAATATCATGTTCCGTATTATAAAATTTAATCTAATAATTATTCCAAATCAAAGATAACTCTTTTATAGCTGAACGTCAAAAATAAGCACTTTTTGACGTTCAGTACATTATAAATTTGAGTTATCTTTTTTTATATAATAGGAAAGTAATACTTTCCTATTATATAAAAAGCTACAATCGCTAGCCCTTTGAGATTTTCTCCTTTTAGTCGAAAACTCAAATCGGGTCGGGCGAGAACAAATCAAAGAAAAATTTCCGATTTTTCTTATTTGTTCTGCAAAATTATCTAAGTGTCTTTATTTTTGAAATAGAATGTGATACAATAACTCTGATATAAAAAGAAGGAAAAGAAAGATGGAATATAAGGAAGAAATATTAGAAAAATGTTTGCCTAAATATTTAGAAGAAGATTTGAAAAATTATAAAGAAGGGCTAAAAAATAAATCGAGACTCATAGATTGTTTGTTAGGAGAATTACAGCAATCAATTAATTGTGCATATGTTGACAATGAAATAACAGAAGAACAATGTGATTACCTATATAAAAAATATATTCGTGGAGGAAAGTAAATGATAGACTTTACAAATTGCAAAATTAACAAATTCAGGTATTATGGTGGTAAAAATGGAGGAAAGATATGTATTATTTATAATAATGAAGAATACATGCTTAAATTTCCAGGTATAAATGAAGGAGTAGAAGAGCATGAGTATTCAAATAGTTGCATATCAGAATATATTGCATGTGAAATCATAAGAACATTAGGGCTAAATGTACAAAAAACTATATTAGGAACATATTCAAGCCAGGAAAATACAAAAACTGTAGTTGCATGTAAGGATTTTACTAGTTATGGAAAAATATTTAAACAATTTGCAGAATTAAAAAATAGCCAGATAGAAACATCTAAAAATGGATATGGAACAGAATTAAGTGAAGTAATAGAAACTATAGAAGAACAACAAATATATGATGCAAAAGAACTAAAGGAATTTTTTTGGAATATGTTTATAGCTGACACACTTGTAGGAAATTTCGACAGACATAATGAAAATTGGGGATTTTTAATAGACGAAGAAAAGCAAAGGGTAGAAATAGCACCAATATATGACTGTGCATCTTGTTTATATCCTCAATTAACAGATGAAAGAATAAAAGCTAAAATTTTATCTGCTCAAAAATCGATAAAACCATTACCTGTTAATTCAAATGATGCATATGATATTCAAGCATCAGCATTAAAAGAAGATGGTAAAAAAATAAATTATTTTGAATATATAAGTAGTTTAAAAAACGAAGATTGCAATAGTGCAATAATGAGAATAGTACCATTAATAGATTTAAATAAAATAAACAATATAATAGAGCAAACACCAGAAATATCTGAAATAAGAAAAGAATTTTATAAAAAAATAATAAAAGAAAGATATGAGAAAATCTTATTAAAAACATATACAAAAATAAAAGAAAGGTAGCAAAATGGAAACAAAATACATAGAAAAAGTAAAAGAAATAAATAAAGGAAAGAACTTAAAATATTACATACTAACAATGGGATGCCAACTAAACGAAAACGATTCAGAAAAACTATGTGGAATGGTAGAAGAAATGGGATACCAGCCAACAGAAGAATATAAAGAAGCAGACCTAGTAATATTCAACACATGTTGCGTAAGAGAAAATGCAGAAGACAAGCTATTTGGAAAATTAGGAGAACTAAAAAAAGTAAAAGAAACAAGAGGAACAATAATAGCAATAGGTGGATGTATGATGCAAGAAAAACATATAACAGACAAAATACACGAAAGTTATTCATATACAGACATAATATTTGGAACACATACATTGCAAAACTTTCCAGAAGACTTGTACAAAACATTAGAAACCAAAAAGAAACAACAAGACATATTAGATATAGATGGAGAAGTATATGAAGGACTTCCAATAAAAAGAACAAGCAATATAAAAGCATCTGTAACAATAATGTATGGATGTAATAATTTCTGCACATATTGTATAGTTCCATATGTACGTGGAAGAGAAAGAAGTAGACATCCAAAAGACATATTAGCAGAAGTAAAAGAACTTGCAGAAGAAGGGTACAAAGAAATTACACTATTAGGTCAGAATGTAAATTCATATTTAAGAGCAGAAAAATGGAAAGAAAAAGGCAAAGAATATGAAGGAATAAATTCATTTGCAACACTACTAAAAGCAATAAACAAAATCGAAGGAATAGAAAGAATAAGATTTGTATCGCCACACCCAAAGGACTTTACAGATGATGTAATAGAAGCTATTGCAGACTGTGAAAAAGTTTGCAAATTAGTACATTTGCCTCTTCAATCAGGAAGCACAAATGTATTAAAATTAATGAATAGAAAATATACAAAAGAACAATATTTAGAATTAGTAGAAAAAATGAAAAAAAGAATACCAAACTTAACACTTTCAACAGACATAATAGTAGGATTTGCGGGAGAAACAGAAGAAGATTTTGAAGACACATTAGATGTAGTAAGAAAAGTATGTTTTGAACAAGTATATATGTTTATATATTCAAGAAGAGTTGGAACACCAGGAGATAAGATGGAAAATCAAATTTCAGAAGACATTAAACACAAGAGATTTGACAGACTAAAAGAATTAGTAGAAAGTCAAATAGCAGAAAACAATCAAAAATATATAGGAACAACTCAAAAAGTATTAGTAGAAGGGCCAAGCAAAAATAATCCGGATTTATTGACAGGAAGAACAGACAGTAACAAAGTGGTAATTTTTGAAGGAGGTTCTGAACTAAAAGACAAAATTATAAAATTGAAAATAGTTTCAGAACATATGTGGTATTTAAGAGGTGAAATTATGAATGATTATGCAAGTTTAGATACTGCAATAGAAATAATGGCATATAAAATTACTGATTGTGTAAAAAGAGTAGAAGAAAATCCAGAAAAATATGAAAAAGAATTAGAAGAATTAAGAGAAGAAAGAAATAAAATGTATAGTGGAGATATGAAAACTATCAAAAAAATAATAGATATATATGGAAAAGAGCTAAGAGAAAAAGTATCAAAATAAACAAGCGAAATGGAAGGAACAAAAAATGGAACAAAGTATAAAAGATAAATATAAATTGTCAGAGGAAGAACATAATAAAATATATAAAGAAATTGAAAAAGAAGTATTTGTAAATTCAACACCACAAGACGAGCCAATAGCTATAATTGTTGGTGGACAACCTGGATGCGGAAAAGGTGGAGTAATAGCATATACTAAAAATCAGGTTGAAGCAAATGGAAAATGTATCATATTAATAACAACAGATGAATACAAACCATATCATCCAAATGCAATAGAAATAGCAAGAAAATATCCAACAGAATATGTAGAAATAGTAGAACAAGATGCTGGACCATGGACAGGAAGTATAATGAAAAAAGCAATAGATGATAAGCACAATTTTATATTTGAAGGGACTCTAAAAAATGATAGAATTTTAGACAGAATTCAAGAATTAAAACAAAATGGTTTCAATGTTACAGTAAGAGTATTAGCTGTTCCAAGACTTGAAAGTTTACTTACAGTACATGAGAGATATGAAAAGCAAATGGAAGTCTTAACATATGGAAGACTGATTTCAATAGAACATCACAATAAAGCTTATGATGGAATTCCAGCAGTTGTTGACAAGATTGAAAAATCTGGATTATGCACAGTTGAAGTATATTTAAGAGGAGACGAAATAGGAAAACCAGTAAAGGTATATTCAAGTAAAGAAAAGAATGAAAGATTTCCAACTGCAAGAATTGCATTAGAAGAATATAGGAAATCAGAAGGAAAAGAAACTATAAAAACAGCAAAAACTAGAGTAAATAAGCTTAGAGAAAGTTTTGTAAAAAGAAATGCTAAAGAATCTGAATTAAAACAATTAGATGAACTGGAAAATTATTGGATTAATAAGCCAATAGAAAAATAAGGAGAAAGATAAAATGGCACAAACAATAGCAGAAATTGAAGATAGATCAGTAATATCACCAATGATGCAAAAATATTTAGAAACGAAAGAAGAATATAAAGATTGCATACTATTTTACAGATTAGGCGATTTTTATGAAATGTTTTTTGAAGATGCACTAATAGCTGCAAGAGAACTAGAGATAACGCTAACAGGAAAAGATTGTGGTTTACCAGAAAGAGCACCAATGGCAGGAATTCCACATCATGCAGCAGAAGTATATGCAGAAAAATTAATAGAAAAAGGATATAAAGTTGCAATTTGTGAGCAACTAGAAGACCCCAAAACAGCAAAAGGCATTGTAAAAAGAGGCGTAATAAGAATACTTACACCTGGAACAATAGTAGAAAGCAACCTACTAGAAGAAAAGAAAAATAATTATATAATGAGTATTTGCAAAAGTGGAATCTATTTTGGGGTAAGTGTATGTGACATTTCAACAGGAGAATTTTATAGTAGTGAAATTAAAAGCGAAAATAACTTTGCATTATTGCTAGATGAAATAGCAAGATTTGCACCATCAGAAATAATAGCAAATTCAATGATGTTTGAATGTCAAGAAGAAATGGACAAAATACGTGAAAGATTTTCAATATATATGAGCAGATTTAGTGATAAATTTTTTACAGACGATGTTGGAAATTTAACATTGGATTACAATATAATAGAAAATAAAAAAGAAGTAACAAATTTAAAAGAAAAGCCATTAGCAGTAAAATCAATAAATGCATTGTTAGAATACTTAAACGAAACTCAAATGACGAGTTTGGAACATATAAATACAATAACAATTTATAGTTTATCAAAATATATGTCATTAGATATAAATGCAAGAAGAAATCTAGAAATAACAGAAAAGATGAGAGATAAAAGCAAAAAAGGAACTTTACTTTGGGTATTAGACAAAACATCAACATCAATGGGAGGTCGTTTGCTAAGAAGATGGCTAAATGATCCACTTTTAGAAGTAAAAGAAATTCAAGAAAGACTAGATGCTGTAAAAGAACTAAAAGATAATATGATGCTTAGAGGAGAAATTACAGATACACTAAAAAAAGTATATGATATAGAACGTCTTGCAGGAAAAATGACATATGGTAATGCAAATGCAAGAGATATGATAACATTAAAAAACTCACTAGAAAGATTACCAGAAGTAAAAAGTGTTTTAGAAACGTGTCAATCACATAAATTAAAAGAATTATATGAAAATTTAGACGAATTAAAAGATGTATTTGCATTAATAGAAAAATCAATAGTAGAAGACCCTCCTATGACAATAAAAGACGGTGGAATAATCAAACTAGGATATGATGAAGAAATAGATACATTAAAGAAAGCTTCTACTGAAGGAAAGACTTGGCTTGCAAAACTAGAAGCAGATGAAAAAGAAAAGACTGGAATTAAAACTTTAAAAGTTGGATACAACAAAGTATTTGGATATTATATAGAAGTTTCAAAATCATTTGTATCACAAGTACCTGAAAGATTTATTAGAAAACAAACATTAACAACAGGAGAAAGATATATAACAGACGAATTAAAAACAATTGAAAATCAAATTTTAGGAGCAGAAGAAAAGGTTGTAAACCTTGAATATAATGCATTTGTGGAAATAAGAACAGAAATTGCTAAAAATATAAAAAGACTACAAAAAACAGCAAATGTAGTATCAACACTAGATGTTTTATCTTCATTTGCACAAGTAGCAGAAGATATGAATTATTGTATGCCTGTTGTAAAAGATGATGGAATTATCAAGATTAAAGAAGGAAGACATCCTGTAATTGAAAAAATGATAGGAAGCGGAAATTTTGTACCAAATGACACATATCTTGACAAAGAAGGAGATAGATTAGCAATAATTACAGGACCTAATATGGCAGGTAAATCTACATATATGAGGCAAGTGGCATTAATTACATTAATGGCACAAGTTGGAAGTTTTGTACCAGCAACAGAAGCACAAATTGGAGTAGTAGACAAAATCTTTACAAGAGTTGGTGCGTCAGACGACTTAAGCATGGGACAAAGTACATTTATGGTAGAAATGATGGAAGTAGCAACTATTCTAAAAGAAGCAACAGAAAACAGTTTAGTAATTTTAGATGAAATTGGAAGAGGAACTTCAACATATGATGGACTTTCTATTGCATGGGCTGTTGCAGAATATATTGCAAATAAAGAAAAATGTGGTGCTAAAACATTATTTGCAACACATTATCATGAATTAATAGAACTTGCAGATAAGCAAGAAGGAATAAAAAATTATTCAATTGCAGTAAAAGAAAAGGGCGAAGATATTATCTTTTTAAGAAAAATAGTAGAAGGTGGAACAGATGAAAGTTATGGTATCCATGTAGCTCGTTTAGCAGGAGTACCTAAAGTTGTTACAAAAAGAGCAGATGAAATTTTAACAAGTTTGGAAAGAAAGAGTATGCTTTCTGGTAAAAAACAAGAAAAAGAAAATAAAAAAGTAGTTGAAGGTCAATTTGATATGTTTAACTTTAAACTAGCAGAAATCGCACACGAAATTGATAAAATTAACTTAAACGAACTTACACCTATTGATGCTCTTAATACATTAATGAAAATTAAAGAAAAAATGAAATAAATACAAAACACTCTCTCATCGAAAATGAGAGAGTGTTTTGTGTTTTACATATCTGCTATGTAGCAGATGTAAATCTTTCGTCGCGTCGCAGCAAGATAAATCTTGTTAGAAACTTTTAGTGTGTCAAGTACCATTTCTGTTCTATGCGGTTGTGAGTAGTATTCCTTGCCACACCAAGTTAACTTAAGACAATTTTTCATATCTTGTCCAACTACGGGTTTTTCTGGTGTTATCAGCCAGAGGGTGGAAGAATCAGCAGATATACTTGTTATATAATTTCCCTGCTTGGTTTTTAAGACAAAAACACTTTCTGCGATCTGTGACACTTTCTTGATAGTAGAGGTTGTTACGCCTTTAATGCTGAAATCATTTCTTGAGTACTTATTTTCTTTTAGGCGATAGCCAACCAACCGTCCTCCTTTGCAAGGGATTTCCTCACTGCTTGCGAGATAGAATTTTTTTGATGCTAATAAATTTTTCATGTGTGAATACCTCCAAAATTTTTTCACAATTTGTGTATTACTGGATGCAAACACGAGGCTTGCACAACTTGGGATATACCCTGTATCTAAAAACTATTATAATATATTTTATGTAAAATGTCAAAAAAATAAAGAAAATTTCCAAAAAAACTTGATTTTATGGCAAAAATTGGGTATAATTAAAAAGAACATAAAAAGGCGCAGAAGAGTAGGAACAAATCCTACTCTTCAATCGTGAGAAGGAGGTTTTATGGCAAAGATAGAAGAAAAAGTAGAAGAACTAGTAAAAGAAAAAATTGAAAATATAGGATATAGCCTATATGATGTAGAATATGCCAAAGAAGGACCAAATTATTATTTAAGAATATACATAGATAAGCCAGATGGAATAGACTTAAATGATTGCGAAAAAGTAAATGATGAAATAAATGATTTATTAGACCAAGCAGATTATATAAAAGATCAATATTTCTTAGAAGTATCATCACCAGGAATTGAAAGAATATTGAAAAAAGATAGTCATTTAGAGCAAAATATAGGAAATCAAGTTGAAGCAAAATTATATAAAAAAGATGAAAATGGAAGAAAAAGCTATATAGGAGAGTTAAAAGCATTTGATGCAGACACAATTACGATTGATGAAATCAAATTCGATAGAAAAAACATAGCTCAATTAAAAACTATATACAACTGGGAAAACTAAATTTTCACAATAAAAGAAAGGAAGTATAAAAATGAAAGCAATAGATAATAAAGAATTAATATTAGCTTTGGAAGAATTAGAAAAAGAAAAGGGAATAAAAAAAGAAGAATTATTAGAATCAATAAGAACAGCTCTAATAACAGCATATAAAAGAAATTTTGATGCATTAGAAAACGTAGATGTAAGAATAGATGAAAAAACAGGGGAAACACATGTATACTCAATCAAAGAAGTAATGGAAAGAGCAAATGATGACGCATTAGAAATAAGTTTAGAAGATGCCAGAAAAATAGATGTTCATTTAAACATAGGAGATGAAGTTGCAGTAGAGATAGTGCCAAGAGACTTTGGAAGAATTGCAGCACAAACAGCAAAACAAGTAATAATCCAAAAATTAAGAGAAACAGAAAGAAATATGGTATTTAACGAATATAATGAAAGAAAGGGCGAAATTGTTTCAGGACTAATTCAAAAAGCTGATAAACACATAGTAGTAATGGATTTAGGAAAACTAGAAGGAATAATGTTAGCTAAAGATCAAATACCAACAGAAACATATCATGTAAATGATAAAATAAAAGGATATGTGGTAGATGTAGAAAGAGGAGAAAAAGGAGCACCACAAGCAATAATATCAAGAACACATCCAGATTTTGTAAGAAAATTACTAGAATTTGAAATACCTGAAATATATGAAGGATTAATAGAAATAAAGAGTGTATCAAGAGACCCAGGATTAAGAAGTAAAGTTGCAGTATATTCACCAAATGAAAACATAGATCCAGTTGGTTCTTGTGTAGGTCAAAAAGGAATACGTATACAAAATGTAATAAATGAATTACATGGAGAAAAAATAGATGTAATAGAGTGGAATGCAGACCCAAGCATATTTATATCATCAGCATTATTACCAGCACAAATAATGGCAGTAGATATTAAAGAAGAAGAAAAATTTGCACAAGTAATAGTTCCAGATGATCAACTATCACTTGCAATAGGTAAAGCCGGACAAAATGCGAGATTAGCTGCAAAATTAACAGGATGGAAAATAGATATAAAATCAGAATCACAATTCAGAGAGATGTTAGATGCTAAAGCAGAAGAAACAAAAGAAGAAAATGAAGCAGAGTAAACCTTAAGGGAGGAATATAATTGAAAAATATACCACAAAGAACGTGTATAGTATGTAGGACGCAAAAAAATAAAAATGAGCTGTTAAGAATAGTAAAAAATAAAGAGAATATTATAAAAGTAGATGAAAGTGGAAAAGAGCCTGGACGAGGTGCATATATTTGTTATAATATGGATTGTTTTGAAAGGGCTAAAAAAAGTAAAAAATTAGAAAGAACATTAGAAATAAAAATAAATGATGATACATATAAACAAATAAAAAATGCAATAGAAAGTAAAATGGGGGGTGATGTTATTGGGTAAGATAAAATTATATGACATAGCCAAAGAATTAAACTTAACCAGTAAAGAAGTATTAGAAATTGCTAAAAAATTAAACATAGAGGCAAAGAGTCATTTAAGTTCTGTAAGTGAAGAAGATGCTAAAAGAATACAAGAAAATGCTAAAAGACAAAAAAAAGTAGAGGATAAAAAGGTAAATCAAGAAAAAGCAAAAAGCGAGAAAAATGATTCACCAGTCATAATAAGAAGAGAAGTTATAGTAAATGATGACAGCATTAAGCCAAAAGAAGAAGGAAAAAAAGCAGAAAAAAAGAATAATGTAGGCTTTGTAGAAAGAAAGAAAAACAAAGACTATAATATTGTTTATAGAAATAAGCCATCTAAACCAATGACAGTAGATGAATTATTTGGAATAAAAAAAGAAGTAAAGAAAGAGGAGCCGGTTGTGACTCAAAAAGTTGAAGAAAAGGTAGAAATAAAAGAGAATAAAATGGATGTTGAAGTAAAAAATGAAAAAGTTGAAGAAAAAGTAATCAATGAAGAAAAGAAAATGCCAGAAAAAAGATTTAATCCAAACAATAGAGATAATAGAGACAACAGAGATAATAGAGAAAATAGGGATAATAGAAATAACAGAAATGGCCAAAATCAAAACGATTTCAGAAAAAACAGATTTAATAATGATAGAAATTCAAAACAACAAGGAAATCGTAATTTTGATAGAAATTATGCTAATAATGGTAATAATGGAAACAGACCAAGATTTGATAGAAATAATAGACCTAATAATAACAATAATAATGGCGGAAGATTTGATAATAGAAACAGACAAGGTGGAAATCCAAGATTCAATGGAAACAGACCATTAGATGAAAAAAGAATAGAAAAAAATATCAAGGATATAATGTCAGTAGAAAATGTTGAAAAAGAACCAGCAAGAGAATATAACAAAGATAAAGCAATTGACAGACAAAAACAAAACAACAAATTTGATGACAATAGAAACAAGAAAAATAATAAATCAAGAAAAAACAATCAAACTGGCGAAATAAATGAACATAAATTAAAAGGTTTAAAGAGAACAGATAGTTTATCAAATATGTTTGATGAACAAGATGGTGGAATGCTAGATTATTATGATTTAACAACACAAAGAGGTAAAAAAGGAAAGAAAAAAGCAAGTAAAAATGATGAAAGTCGTAATAAACAAAAAATATTCAAACTAGAAGAAATTACAATCCCTGAAACAATTACAGTAAAAGACTTTGCAGCAGAATTAAAGAAAACAACTGCTGAAGTTATTAAAAAATTATTAGGTTATGGAGTAATGGCTACAATAAATAATGAAATAGATTTTGATACAGCCTCATTAATTGCTGATGAATTTGGGGTAAAAGTAAACAAAAAAGAAACAGTAACTGAAGAAGATATCTTATTTGATGATTCAGAAGACAGAGAAGAAGATTTACAACCACGTCCACCAGTAGTTGTAGTAATGGGACACGTAGACCATGGAAAAACATCATTACTAGATGCAGTTAAAAAGACAAATGTTATAGAAGGAGAAGCAGGAGGAATTACACAACATATAGGTGCATACAAAGTAAAAGTAAATGACAGAGAAATTACATTCTTAGATACACCAGGACATGAAGCATTTACAGCAATGAGAGCAAGAGGAGCTCAAATAACAGATATAGCGATTCTTGTAGTTGCAGCAAATGATGGTGTAATGCCACAAACTGTAGAAGCAATAAACCATGCGAAATCAGCTGGAATTCCAATAATTGTTGCAATAAACAAAATGGATTTACCAGATGCAAATATTGACAAAGTAAAGCAAGAATTAATGGCATATGAACTAGTACCAGAAGAATGGGGAGGAGATACAATATTTGTACCAATCTCTGCAAAACAACATCAAAACATAGACCAATTACTAGAAATGGTATTATTAGAAGCCGATATGTTGGAATTAAAAGCAAATCCTAATAAACAAGCAAAAGGTGTAGTAATAGAAGCAAGGTTAGACAAAAACAAAGGAGCAATAGCTTCAATGTTAGTACAAAGAGGAACTCTTGATGTTGGAGATACAATAGTTGTAGGTTCATCAATTGGTAGAATAAGAAGTATGACAGACGAAAAAGGCAAAAAAGTAAAAAAAGCCGGACCATCAACACCTGTTGAAATCATGGGATTAACAGAAGTACCACAAGCAGGAGATATATTCTATGAAGTAAAAGATGAAAAAACAGCTAAACACTTGATAGAAAAGAGAAAACGTCTAGAAAGAGAAAAAACAATAAATGCTACAACAAAAGTAACATTAGATAACTTATTCAGCAAAATGGAAGCAGGAGATTTGAAAGTATTAAACTTAATAGTAAAAGCAGATGTTCAAGGTTCTGTAGAAGCAATAAAACAATCAATGGAAAAATTGTCAAATGAAGAAGTTGTAGTAAAAGTAATACATGCAGCAGCAGGAGCAGTTACAGAATCTGATGTAACACTTGCAAAAGTTTCAAATGCGATAATTATAGCATTTAATGTTAGACCAATGCCAACTGCAAAAGACATGGCAGAAAAAGAAGAAGTAGAAATCAAGCAATATTCAGTAATATATCAAGCGATTGATGATGTTCAAGCAGCAATGAAAGGAATGCTAGCACCAAAATATGAAGAACATATTATAGGTAATGCCGAAATCAGACAAACATTTAAAATCTCAAATGTCGGAACAATTGGTGGAGCATATGTATTAGATGGAAAACTAGAAAGAAATGCAGGAGTAAGAGTTTTACGTGACAATGTAGTAATACATGACGGAAAACTTGCATCTTTGAAAAGATTTAAAGATGATGCAAAAGAAGTATCTAAAGGATTTGAATGTGGTATCCAAATTGAGAAATTTAATGACATTAAAGAAGGAGATATCCTAGAAGCATACATTATGGAAGAAATTAAGAGATAGCAGAAAGGAGAAAAAAATGCCAAAGAATAATAATCGTCAAGGAAGAATTGACGAAGAATATAGAAAAGAACTTAGCCAAATAATTAGTTATGACTTAAAAGAACCAAGTGTTACAGGAATGATTAGTGTAACAAGAGTAAAAGTAACACCTGATTTAAAATATGCAAAAGTTTCAGTAAGCATTCTAAACTCTAAGAATATTAAAGAAACATTAGCAGGGCTAAAAAAATCTTCTGGGTATTTACGTTCAGAATTGGCAAAAAGAATAAACTTGAGAAATACACCAGAATTAGTATTTGAATTAGATGAATCTTTAGAATATGGTGCAAGAATAGATAGTATTTTAAATGATATAATGAAAGATAATGGAGGAAACAAGCAATAATGACATTAGATGCAATATTAGATGAAATAAAAAAAGCAGAAACAATAGTAATATTAGCACATGAATCACCTGATGGAGATGCTGTTGCAAGCTCTCTATCAGTGATGCATGCAGTTACACAATTAGGAAAGAATGCAGATGTTATAATTCCAGAATATTCTAAAGATTTCAAATTTTTGCCAGGTTCAGAAAAAATATTAGAAAAAGGACAAGAAGAACCATATGATTTAGCAATTTCAGTAGACTGTACAGATTTGAAACGTTTAGCATGTGGAAAAGAATATTTTGAACCAGCAAAAAGAACAATAGAAATAGACCATCATTCAGTAAATGCAATGTTTGGTGACTTAAATTATGTTGATCCAGTTGCACCTGCATGTTGCCAAGTTTTGATGGCAATGTTTGAATATTATGGATTAGAAATAACAAAAGAATTAGCAACATGTATATTAACGGGAATTATAACTGATACAGGCGGATTTCAATGGGGTGGAGTTACTCCAGAAACATTTGAATTTGCTGCTGAATTAGTAAGAAAAGGTGCAAAATTAAAAGAGATATGTAGAATAGCATTAAGAAAGAAAAGCAAAGCACATTGTGAATTAGAAAAAATAATATATGATAGATTAGAATTCTTAGAAGATGGAAAAATTGCATTTGCATATTTGAATTTAGAAGATTATGAAAATACACATGCAGAAATGGGAGACGATGAAGGTTTAGTAGAAATGCTTAGAGACATCGAAGATGTAGAAGTTGCTGTATTGTTAAAAGAAAAAGAAGGAGCAAACGGCTACAAAGCTTCATTACGTTCTCATGAAACTGTTAATGTTTCAGATATATGTATGTTACTCGGAGGTGGAGGGCATAGAGGAGCAGCAGGATGCTTTATAAATGGAACACTAGACCAAGCAAAAACTAAAATTATAAATGCCGTAAAACAAGGATTAAAAAAGTAAAATGGATGGAATAATAATAATAAATAAACCTAAAAATTGTACATCACATGATATAGTAGGAAAAGCAAAGAAAATATTAAATGAAAAAGTTGGACATACAGGAACTTTAGATCCTAATGCAACAGGAGTATTACCATTGCTTATAGGAAAAGGGACACAAATTTCTAAATACATAATAAATCATGATAAGGTATATGAAGCAGTATTACAACTTGGAACAAAAACAGATACCGCAGATGTAGAAGGCAAAATAATTGAAGAAAAAACAGTAACAGAAAGAGCATTAGAAAAAGAAAATATAGAAAAAGTATTAGAAGAATTAACAGGAGAACAAGAACAGATTCCACCTATGTATTCTGCAATAAAAATAAATGGAAAAAAACTTTATGAATATGCAAGGAAAGGTGAAACAATTGAAGTTAAGCCAAGAACAATCAATATTTATAAATTAGAACTCATTAATATAGATAAAGAAAAAAAACAAATAGAATTTAGAATTCATTGTTCAAAGGGAACATATATCAGAACAGTATGCGAAAACGTTGCAGAAAAGCTTGAAACTGTTGGATATATGAAAGAATTAAAAAGAACACAAGTAGGAGAATTTAAAATAGAAGATTCTATTTCAATAGAAGAATTAGAAGAAAAAAAAGAATGTATAACAATAGAAAAATATTTTAAAAATTATAAAAATATTAATTTAGACTCAAAAAGGTTGCAATTATTTTTAAATGGTGTAAAATTAACATGGCAAGTTGAAGACGGAATTTATAAAATTTATAATAATGGAAATTTTATAGGAATTGGAACTGTTAAAAATAATTTGCTTAAAAGAGATATAATAATATAAGGCATTCAATTAGAACTAAGAATAAAATAATTGTTTGAATTAGAATAGTTATATTGCTAGGCAGACGACGCAAGATGGCTATTATAATTCAAACTGGTAAAGGAGGATGGAAGAATGGAAAAATTCTATATAACAACACCAATTTATTACCCAAGTGGAAAATTTCATATAGGAACAGCATATACAACAACATTAGCAGACACGATAAGAAGATATAAAAAGCTAAGAGGTTTTGACACATTTATGTTAACAGGAACAGATGAACATGGCCAAAAAATAGAAACAGTAGCAAAAGAACATGGAAAAACACCAAAGGAACATGTTGATGAAATGGCGCAAATGGCAAAAGATTTATGGAATTTAATGAATATAAAATATGACTATTTTATAAGAACAACAGAGCCAAGACATGAAAAAGCTGTTCAAGACATATTTGAATACTTTTTGCAAAAAGGAGATATATATAAAGGTGAATATGAGGGCTGGTATTGTATGCCATGTGAAACATATTTCACAGAGACTCAATTAGTAGATGGAAAATGTCCTGACTGTGGTAGAGATGTAAGGTTAATGAAAGAAGAGGCATATTTTTTTAATATGAAAAAATATGTTGACAAATTATTAAAATATTATGATGAACATCCAGATTTCATCCAACCAGAATATAGAAAAACAGAGATGATAAACAACTTTATAAAACCAGGACTTGAAGACTTGTGTGTAACAAGAACAACATTTGATTGGGGAATAAAAGTGAAATCAGATCCAAAACATGTTATATATGTATGGTTAGATGCATTGACAAATTATGTAACTGCATTAGGATATAAACAAGAAGATGATTCATTATATAGAAAATTGTGGCCAGCAGATTTACAAATAGTAGGAAAAGATATAGCAAGATTCCATTTAATATATTGGCCAATATTTTTAATGGCATTAGATTTACCATTACCAAAAAAAATATTAGTCCATAATTTTATAATGATGAAAGACGGAAAAATGTCAAAATCAAAAGGAAATGTTGTATATCCAGAAAAATTGATTAGCAGATATGGAGTAGATGCAACAAGATATTTCTTATTAAGAGAAATGCAAACATCACAAGATGGATTATATACACCAGAAAGTTTTATAGAAAGATATAATTCAGATTTGTGTAATGACTTAGGAAATTTAGTGAATAGAACAGTATCAATGGTTAATAAATACTTTGAAGGAAATGTACCAGAATATAATGGTACACCAAATGAAGTTGACAAAGAATTTGAAGAATTTACAAATTCTCAAATAAAAAAGGTAGAAAAATTAATAGACAAATACGAAATAGCAGATGCATTAAAAGAACTGTGGGTATTAATTTCAAGAACAAACAAATATATAGATGAAACAAGACCATGGGAACTTGTTAAAAATGAAGAAAAAGAAAAATTAGAATCAAGTATTTATCATTTAATAGAAAATATTAGAAAAATAGGAATAATTTTAATACCATTTATGGATGATACAGCTAAAAATTTATTAAGACAAATAGGAGCAACAGAAGAATTACAAACATGGGAAAGCTTATATAAATATAATAGTTTAAAAAACATCAAAGTTATAGAAAAAGGCGAGCCATTGTTTTTAAGAAAAGATATTGAAGAGGAACTAGAATATTTAAGAAGCTAATTATATAAAAGGTGGAAAAATGGATTTGATATCAGTGAAAAGAGAATATAGAAATAGAAAAAATATAGCAATAGCAATATCTGTACTAATAGTAATAATTGTTTTTGTGTGGTTAGGATTAAAAATAAATTCTAACACACAAAATGATATTACTAAAACAGCTGAAAAAGGAAAAAATGAAACAACTCAAGAAGCGGAACAAGAGGAACAAAGAAAACAAGAAGAAGCTAAAAAAGAAGCTGAAAAAGAAAGAAGAGAAATTATCTTTTGCTGAAAAATTACCACAATTAACAGATGAAGGTAGAAACAACTTAAAAAATATATATCATTCAGAAACAAAAAGAGTTTTCTTAACATTTGATGATGGACCTTCACGAACAGTAACACCAGTGGTTTTAGATACATTAAAATCTGAAAATATCAAAGCAACATTCTTTTTATTAGGAAGTAGAGTTGAATTAGACCCAGACCTTGTAAAAAGAGAATATGATGAAGGGCATTATATAGCAAGTCATGGATACTCACATGTATATTCACAAATATATGCAACACCACAAAGTGTTTTAGATGAATATAACAAAAGTGTAACAGCAATTAGAAATGCAATAGGAGAGCAAGAATACAATCCACACCTATTTAGATTTCCAGGAGGATATTGGGGTGGAAAATATGCAGAAGTAAAAAAACAAGCAGAACAAATATTAGAACAAAATGATGTTTTACATATTGATTGGAATGCTTTAACTTCAGATGCAGCAGGAGCAAAAACAACAGAGCAATTTATTGCAGAACTAAATAAAACAGTGCCAAAACATAATAGCATAGTAGTGTTAATGCATGATGCTGGAAATAAAACAGCAACAGCAAATGCATTACCAACGATAATAAAATATTTTAGGGACCAAGGATTTGAATTTGAAAATTTCTATAGTATTATAAAATAAAAGTATTGCAAAATAGAAAATATGTGATATAATATAAAAGCTATAAGAAGACAAGAAAGGAAGATTATAATGAATTGTAAAGTAGAAAAAACAGAAAATGCAAATGAAGTAAAATTAGAAATTACAGTAGAAGCAGAAAAATTTGAAAATGCTATGAAAAAAGTATATTTTCAAAATGCAAAATACTTTAATATACCAGGTTTCAGAAAAGGTAAAGCACCAATGAATATAGTAGAAAAATATTATGGAGCACAAATCTTTTATGAAGATGCATTCAATGAAGTAGCAACAGAAGCTTACGAAGAAGCATTAACAGAAAACAAAATAGATGTAGTAAGCAGACCAGAAGTGGATATAGCTCAAATGGAAAAAGGAAAAGATCTAATATTTACAGCAGTAGTACAAACAAAACCAGAAGTAAAATTAGGAAAATATAAAGGAATAGAAATACAAAAAATAGAATACAAAGTAGATAAAAAAGATGTTGACCATGAATTAGAACATATGCAAGAACATAATTCAAGACTAGTAACAGTTGATGACAGACCATTACAAAATGGAGACACAGCAACAATCGATTTCGAAGGATTTGTTGATGGAGTAGCATTTGAAGGTGGAAAAGCTGAAGGACATGAATTAGAAATAGGAAGTGGAACATTCATTCCAGGATTTGAAGAACAATTAATAGGAATGGAACTAGAAAATGAAAAAGAAATCAAAGTAACATTCCCAAAAGAATATTTTTCAAAAGATTTAGCAGGAAAAGATGCTACATTTAAAGTAAAATTACATGACATCAAGAAAAAAGAATTACCAGAATTAGATGACGAATTTGCTAAAGATGTAAGCGAATTTGACACACTTGAAGAATTAAAGAAAAGCATCAAAGAAAAGTTAACAAAAAATAAAGAACAAAGAGAAAAATATGAAACAGAAGAAGCTGTATTAAAAGCAGTATGTGAAGATTCAAAATTAGATATTCCATCTGGAATGATTGAATTAGAAATAGACAATATGCTAAAAGACTTTGAACAAAGATTATCATATCAAGGATTAAACCTAGAACAATACTTAAAAATGATAGGTAAGACAGAAGAAGAAATGAGAAAAGAATATGAGCCACAAGCTATAGAAGCAATAAAATCAAGACTTGTGCTAGAAGCAATAATGAAAGCAGAAAAAATCGAAGCAAGTGAAGAAGAAATAAAAGCAAAAATGGAAGAAATGGCTAAAAGCTATGGAAAAGATGTAGAAGAATTAAGTAAAAACGAAAACTTAAAGAACTACTTAGCAGAAGGAATAAAATCAGAAAAAGCATTAGAATTCATAGTAAACAATGCAAAAGTTACAGAAAAGAAAAAAGAAACAAAAAAAGCAACTAGCAAAAAATAGCAAAAAAAGGGGCAAATGGGTTTAAATTCTTAATTTGCCCTTTTATTTTTTAGCAAATGCACGGAAAAAAAGCGATCTCAGGTGTGCATTGCACCGAAAAAAAGCGATCTCACGTGTGCAAAAGGAGGAAAATATGTTAGAAAAAGATAGTTTAGTACCATATGTAATTGAACAAACAAGTAAAGGAGAAAGGTCATATGACATTTTCTCAAGATTATTAAAAGATAGAATAATATTTTTAGGAGAAGATGTAAATCCAACATC
>OGYN01000702.1_pt1 | contig 29599 bp, 16 predicted proteins | sample 1576551 | NCBI WGS metagenome assembly OGYN01 (sample SAMEA3541589, study PRJEB24748) | human gut metagenome | biome: human gut; feature: human-associated habitat; material: faeces | place: China | collected 2012 | reverse complement strand
ACGGGCTGAGGTAAAGCGGGTCCTGCACTGCGATGCAACAACAAGTGTGGATATGGACGCTCTTCTGTCAGAAAAACTTCCTGCTGTCGCGATATTTTCACCCCGACAACTACAAATTTCACTCACATCATCCCACAAACTTACTCCAGTATCCCTGCACGAAGATAAAGAGTACGATCAGTGGCAGAATATAAGATACATAAATTCTTGTCCATTTCGGAAATTTGATTCCTTCTCCTGCATTTGCCTCTTCACAGAACTTCTTCCATCCCCAGCCATAGCGACTCGTACAGAATAAAAGGTAAACCAGACTGCCAAGTGGGAGCAGATTATTACTTACAATAAAATCTTCCAGATCCAGTACATTACTTCCTGCTCCAAGTGGCTGGAATCCGCTCAGTACATTAAAGCCCAGAACGCATGGCAGAGAAAGGATCACGATCGCAATCAGATTTACCACGACCGCCTTTGCTCTTGAGCAGTTGGTCAGATCCATTGCAAATGCAATGATATTTTCAAAAACTGCAATGATCGTAGATGCTGCTGCGAAAAGCATGCACAGGAAAAATAAGGTTCCCCAGATCCTTCCGCCACTCATGGAATTAAAAATATTCGGCAGTGTAATAAAAATCAAACTCGGACCACTGTCCGGTTGAATTCCAAACGCAAAGCTGGCTGGAAAGATGATCATTCCAGCGATCAGTGCCACGCATGTATCCAGTACGGTCACGCAGACCGCCTCTCCTGTCAGCCTTCTCTTCTTATCAATATAACTTCCGAAAATTGCAATCGCACCAATACCGAGACTTAATGTAAAGAAAGACTGTCCCATGGCTGCAAAAATAACTTCTTTCATTCCTGATTCTGCTGCCTTTTTAAAGTCAGGCAACAGATAGAATCTGATTCCTTCTCCTGCACCCGGAAGGGTTGCAGAACGGATTGCCAGAATCACCATCAGTGCCAGTAAAAGAATCATCATTTTCTTGGTAATCTTTTCTACTCCCTTCTGCAATCCCATGCAGACAATCCCAAAGCAGACTGCTACAACTACGATCATACAGATTGTCATCAGCCCCGGTTTCTCCATCAGATTTCCGAAGACACCTGCAATCTCATCTGCATTCTTTCCTTCAAACTCACCACCTGCCATCTTAAATACATACAGCAGGATCCACCCTCCGATCGTCGTATAAAACATCATCAGGAGATAATTTCCCGCCATGCCAAACCATTTATACCAGTGCCATTTTGTTCCCAGTGGCTCCAGCCGGTCAAATGACATCGCCACGCTTGCCTGACTTGCACGTCCTACAGCAAATTCCATGACCATGATCGGCAGCCCCAAAAGCACCAGAAATACCAGATAGATCAATACAAATGCTGCTCCACCGTATTTTCCGGTAATATACGGGAACCGCCAGACATTCCCCAGACCGATGGCACAACCGGCTGAGATCAGGATAAATCCCAGCCGTGAGCCAAATTTTTCTCTTTGCATTCTTAACTTTCCTCTCTTCCTTCTTTCTTGTCATAAAATGCCTTCACCGAACTTACTACCATCCGGTAAGTCATATCAGCCGCATAATCCGGACTTTTATCCTCTCCGTCCTCAAGCCATGTCTTGACAAGGCCAAGACATCCATTCAGGCAATAAGAGTAAAAATAATTCATCTCGCCTGATTTTTCCGGAAACATCTGCAGTAAAACTTCTCTCGAATTTTCTTCCAAAAGATCTTCCATCTTATGGATAAACCCAATATCTCCATAAGGTCCGATCAAAGCACATCCAATTTCCCGGTTACGGTCAAGTACCTGAAAAATATCTTTAATAAAAGAAAATGCAGAATCATTTTCCCGGTCGATTGGATGATCATGGATCGCACGCTTCATCTCATCCATCATCTCATTTTCAATCTCTCTCAAAAGTGTTGGGATATCCGAATAGTGAAGATAAAAAGTGGAACGGTTAATATCCACTTCATCTACCAGTTCTTTCACCGTGATCTCTCCGATACTTTTTTCCTTCATCAGATGTGCCAGACCTTTTCTGAGCTGACTTTTCGTCTTTCTCCCCCGCCGGTCCGTCTTTTTCTGCATAATAATTCCCCCTTTATGTGACCATTTACACCTCTTTACTCCCATTTCCTGCTATCTTTTTCTCTGAGCAGCCCTGTCAGGCAAATAAATACTGGTCATTTCTCATCATTTTGTCTACTAAAAGACAGATAACTTGTTCATTGATGGTTGTAAATTAGTTTCTTCATTAATATAATACTTTTTAGCAAGAAAATCAACATTGTATCTATTACTAGAATATTTCTTTTAAAAGGAGTGTTATTTATGAAAAAAGCAATGCGAATCTTTTGTCGCGATCTGCGGCGGCTCATTCACAGTCCGGCAGCCATGCTGGTCATGGCAGGTGTTGCGATCCTGCCTTCACTCTATGCCTGGTTCAATATTGCTGCCAATATTGATCCTTATGCAAATACTTCAGCAATTCAGATTGCCGTTGCCAATAATGATCAGGATGCCTCCACCAATGACCTCACAATCAATGCCGGTGACCAGATCATGGAAAATCTGAAAGAAAATGACCAACTTGGCTGGGTTTTTACTTCTGAAGAAAAGGCGGTTGACGGAGTCCGTTCGGGAAAATATTATGCAGCCATTGTAATCCCTGAAGACTTCAGCGATTCCCTTCTCAGTGTTCTTTCCGGTACTCTTGAAACACCGGAACTGAATTACTATATTAATGAAAAGGTAAATGCCATCGCTCCAAAAATCACAGATACCGGAGCAAGTACGATCCAGACTCAGATCAACGATACGTTTTCATCTATTGCCGCTGAATCTGTATCAGAAGTGTTAAAAGAATCCATTTCGGATCTGTCCGGAACTGTAAATTCTACTAATTCTGAGATTGTCTCGCTTCTGAAAAAAGCAGATAAGAACTTAAATGAATACGAAGCACTTTTAACTGAGTTTACAGAAAAGACTTCCCAGTCCCATGATCTGATCTCAGATGCAAAAGATGCTTCTGATTCTCTTGGAAATGCAGCCGTTTCCGGATCATCTGCCCTTGAAAATGCACAGGATGCACTGAAAACAGGCCGCCAGGCAGCGGGAGATTTTTCCTCCTCACTTTCCAAATCCATTTCCGACGGAGAACAGATCCTGAACAGTGCGAATAGTTCTGTCTCTTCGGGGCTGACTTCTTTGGAAGGAAGTGCCGGAAAGATTAACCAGTCTCTCCAGCAGGCTCTGGACTCTGCCGGAAATGTAACCGCTCTGAATGCATCCCTTTTGGAAAAAATGCAGGAAATTGCTGCCTCCACACCGGTTGTCAGTGAACAGCTTTCTGCCGCTATTGCAAAATTACAGGCACAGAATCAGGAAAACCAGACTCTGCTCAACAGCTTAAGTACTGCAAATACAAGTATTAAAAACGCTTTGGATACAACCTCTCAGACCCGGCAGGATATTTCCTCGCTCACGCAGCAGAGTATCGACGGACTGCATTCTTTCAGAACAACACTGGACGAAAATCTGCTCCCACAGCTCAATGCAACGCTGGATACATTTTCCTCGCTCACCGGAGAACTGACCGGAATCCTGAACGGCGTTCCGGCAACTTCCGAGCAGCTTAAGGGAATCCTGACGCAGCTTGATTCTGGTCTGACCGATACAGCCAACGCACTGAACGGTACAAAAGATGCCCTTTCCACCGTTTCGGACCGGCTTGGAACTGTGCAGACGGATCTGAATGCCATTACCAGTTCGGCTACTTTTCAGACACTCCTTTCGCTGGAAGGAATGAATGCTGATAAGATTTCCGAATTTATGTCCTCCCCGGTGGAGATTGAAACTGAAACTTTTTATTCTGTAAAAAATTACGGTTCATCCATGACTCCTTTTTACACAAACCTTGCGATCTGGGTTGGTGGAATCGTCCTGATCGCCATTTTAAAAATGGAAGTTGACCACGATGAGACCATGCGTTCCTATGGTTCTGTCTCACTTTACTTCGGACGCTGGCTGCTATTCATCACAGTAGGTATGATACAGGGCTTTATTGTCTGCCTTGGAGATGTACTTCTTCCGGGAATCCAGTGCGTACATCCGGCTCAGTTTATTCTGACCGGTGTGATCTGTTCCTTTGTATACGTGAATATTATCTACGCACTTTCGCTTACTTTTAAACATATCGGGAAAGCACTGTGCGTCATTCTCGTTATTTTACAGATTCCTGGCTCTTCCGGTACTTATCCGGTTGAAATGACACCTGTATTTTTCCAGAAGCTCCATCCACTCCTTCCATTTACTTACGGAGTCGGAGCTATGAGAGAATGTATCGCAGGATTTTACGGAACAACCTTCCGAAAAGATCTTATGATCCTGCTGCTCGCCTATGTTCCGCTCTCTTTGCTGATCGGACTTGGACTTCGCCCGCTTCTTGCCGGACTGAATCACCTTTTTGACAAGAAACTTGCTGAGACAGAATTTATGATGTGCGAACCTCATGAAATTTCCGTCAGCCGCAGTACGCAGCTTGCTCTCCTTCTGAAAGCCTCTCTTTCACAGGAAGAGCTGAAACTGACAACCGCTGCCAAGGCACAGGCTTTTGAAAAGAACTACAGAAGAATGGTACGCTATGGATTCCTTGCAATTGCGTTGATTCCTCTGATCTTCCTGATCCTGATGTTCAGCCTGGAATCGAAAATCATCTTCCTTGTCCTCTGGATCATTTCGATCATTGCCATCGCATTGTTCCTGATCATTGTTGAATTTATTCACTCGAAACTGGAAGAACAGCAGCAGCTTGCCGGCATGACTTTTGATGAAATGCTGGAGACTTTCCGCAGAAAGGAGAATTAACCGATGAAAAATATCATTCAGATTTTTAAAAATGATCTACTCAGGATCCATAAAAATGTCATCGCAATGATCGTCATCATGGGAATTACCGTGATTCCGACACTCTACGCATGGTTTAATATTGCTGCGAGCTGGGATCCTTATGGAAATACCGGCAATCTGAAGGTTGCCGTGGCCAGCAACGATGAAGGGTATAAAGGGGAACTTCTTCCTGTCAATTTGAACCTTGGAGACGATGTCATCAGTGAACTGCAGGGAAATAAGCAGTTGAACTGGGTCTTCACAGATGCAAAAGATGCGAAAAAAGGGGTACAATCCGGTAAGTTCTACGCTGCCATTGTCATCCCTGAAGACTTCAGCAAAGATATGATGAGTCTTTTTACTTCAGATGTTGTACATCCTGATATCACCTACTACATCAATGAAAAAGAAAATGCCATCGCCCCGAAAGTCACACAGAAAGGTGCCAGCTCTGTCCAGCACCAGGTCAATGAAACGTTCATTACCACAGTCTCCAAAACGACACTTGAGGCACTTCAGTTCGTAAATGATGTTTCCGCCAAAACCGGAGATGAGTCCCTGACTGAACATCTCGCTGCTTCTCTGTCACAGATTTCCGATGACCTCGGAAATATTTCCGGTACGGTGAAAGCCTTTTCTGATATGACCGATGCCGGAGCATTAATGCTGGATACGACTACCTCTTTTCTTGAGCAATCGGGAAAAGGAACAAAAAGCAGTGTCAATGCACTGAATCAGGCAGGAAATGGAATTGATTCACTGACTTCTGCCCTGACAGGAACAACTTCTGATATCAATACCGCACTGAAGCAGAATGCTGATTTTTATTCTTCTGTATCTGCTGCCATCGACAAAGCACTCGACTCTTATTCAACTGACGCTGCATCCTGCTCCAATGCCATTCAGGCAGTCAGCGGCCGTGTGCAGAATCTGATTTCCGGTTATCAGGAATTATCAGATTCCCTGACCGCCATTGCTAATGCACACCCGGATCAGACAGCTCTCGTTCAGGCGATCAATGGACTGAACGTACAGATCCAACAGGCGATCGACCAGCAGACACAGATCAAAAATAAACTGGATGAAATTGCTGCTGCCCTTCCTTCAGCCACTGCCGATGCTTCCACTTTAAAGAAAGAACTGGATGATCTGCTTGCCCGGGGAACAGCTTCTGTCAACTCGGTAAAGACCTCTTATGAGCAGAATGTGAAAAGCAGCCTGGATGGTCTCGCCACGAATCTTGACTCCACCAGTTCCTCCCTTGTGAGCCTCTTAGGGCAGGTAGACAACAGTGTAAAACAAATCCGTTCTGTCACCGGATCTGCATCCACAGATCTTTCCACTGTGAAAGAAGCTCTTGAACAGACCGTCAGTCTGTTGAATGAATCTTCTGAAAAATTGCAGAAAGTCTCCACCACACTTTCCACAGATGGCAGTGATGGTGTGCAGATGCTGGAAAAGATTCTTGCCGAAGATCCACAGACAATCGGAGCTTTCCTTGCAGCACCGGTAAGCCTGAATGAGACAAAAATCTATCCCATTGAAAATTACGGAACTGCCATGGCTCCTTTTTATTCCACACTGGCAATCTGGGTGGGGGCTGTTGTTATGGCAGCCATGCTCAAAGTCAATGTCTCTGAATCGGTAGTTAAGAAGCTTTCCGGAGCGAAACCACATCAGCTCTACTTTGGACGTCAGCTCCTCTTTGTATGTATCGGGCTGTTACAGAGCGGACTGATCTGTCTGGGAGACCTGTATTTCCTTGGTATTCAGTGCGAACATCCTTTCCTGTTCCTGGTAACGGGCTGGTTTACAAGTTTTGTTTATGTCAATCTGATCTATGCACTGACTGTCTCCTTTGGTGATATTGGTAAAGCGGTTGCCGTTGTCCTTATGGTCATGCAGGTAGCCGGAAGTGGTGGTACATTCCCGATCCAGTGTGCTCCGAAATTTTTCCAGGCTGTATATCCTCTGCTTCCATTTACACACAGCATGAATGCCATGCGTGAATGCGTTGCAGGCTTCTACGGTATGAACTATGTCAAAGAACTGGGGTATTTAGGAATCTTCCTGATCTTTTCACTTTTACTCGGACTGCTGCTTCGCAAACCGGTTATAAAATTAAATGATGCATTTACTGAAAAGCTGGAAAGTACACATCTGATTTAGCATCATCCCGGCTTTCCAGTAGCTGAAAAAGTCCATTGGATCTTTTGCCGCATACCTGGCAGCTAAAAAGGTGGACAGAACTCAAACTCGGGTTCTGCCCACCTTTTATCTATGCCTTTTTCCTTACGCTTTTTTAAAATTTTTCTTCACCATCAACGCCAGTGTCCGTCCGAAATATTTCCGGATCAATGCCAGAAATTCTTCATAGGATACATTTCCTCCCAGATACAGCATCTCATATTCTACGCCATACTCTCTTGTACTGTATCCTGCCTCCCGGAATCCATTTTTCAGATAAAACTCTTTTCTTTTTTTCCGTTCTTCATAATTGTCACAGTTCTCATCTACCACCTCTATATTCAAAATGATCCTGCGTGCCGAAAACCGGCGGCGTAATGCCTGCAGGATTTTGCTTCCATACCCCTGACCTCTTTCATCCGGCTCGATTGCAAAATAATACAGATAGACCACATCCTCAAAATAAACCAGATGGATAAATCCTACTAAAAGATCATCATCATATACCTGCATCAGATCTGCTGTTGATGTACGGCTTGCTTTTCTCAAAATCCAGAAGGGAATCTGTTCTTCTTTTGGAAATGCCTCATCATATAATTTTTTAATTTCATTCAGTTTCTTTTTATCATTTCTTGCATTTACAAAGCGTAACATCATTTTCATTTTTCCTTTCTACTACTGACTCCTGTTGTCTGTCCTCTCCTGCATGATTCTCATTCTTTTCTCACTCTTTCAATCAATCTTTCTGATCTTTCGGTCGTATGTATAAACTCCGTTGACTTCTTCTTCAATATCTGACCATTGTGTATAGACACTGGCACACAAACCTTCATCTATCAGATTTTTCACCTGTTCCATTCTTTTTCTGTATCGACGGTTCAGTGCTTTTTTACCCCTGCAGATCCCATATCCATAAAGTTTTCCACAGGCACTATGTCCTTCGATCCGGTAACTGTATCCTCCAAATTCCGAGAGAACTGATGCCCTCTCCTTTTCCGGGTGGATCTTCAGCTTAAAGAAATAATTATGAAGGCTGCAAAAATCTCCTCCCCCCTGATCGAACCACCCACTGGCCTGATCAATCAGCCGGTCAGGATCTTCTTTTCTGAGAATAGCGGTCATATCTTCTGTCTGAAACTGCCCCCAGCCCTCATTAAAGATGACCCAGGCGGCAATACTTGGATGCCCTTTTAACCGATGTACCGTCTCCTTCATTTCTTTCACAAATTCCAGGCGGCCTTCCTTTTCTTTTCTTGCCAGAAGCCCCGAATAAATATCTCTCATCCGAATCTTCCACCAGGACATCAGCGTTGCCGCATACGTCACAAACCAGTGCTTGTATTTTCCTCCGCCATTGACCATATCCTGCCATACGACCAGCCCCAGCCTGTCGCAATGATAATACCATCTCTGCGGCTCTATTTTCAAATGTTTCCGTACCATATTAAATCCGCATTTCTTCATCTGCTCCAGATCAAAGATCATAGCTTCATCTGAAGGTGCGGTATACAGTCCATCCGGCCAGTAGCCCTGATCCAGTACTCCATTCTGATACTGTACCTGATGGTTCAGGCAGATCCGCACGAATCCCTGTCCATCTTTTTCCAGTGTGAATTTTCTCATGGCAAAATAACCTGCTACCCTGTCTTTCTCCATCTCAACAGTAAAATCATAAAGATACGGTGTATCACATGTCCACATTTGCACATCCTGAACCGGAATCTCCAGCCATTCATTCGTCTTTCCATAAAATGTTCCTATGGTAGTTTCTGTTGTACTTTCCACCGGATCTGCTATTCTGCTCCCGGTCATGTCCTCCACTGGATCATCCGGTACATTTTTCTTCAGCTCTTTGTGGATCTTTGGCTTTTGCAGCACAATCTTTACAGCATATTCTGCACCAGACCGGACTATGATACGGACTTTTTCCTCATCCGGTTCAGGGAGCGTCTCCACTTCTTTTATATACTTTTCCGGGACTCTTTCCAGCCAGACAGTCTGCCAGATCCCACTTTGAGCCGTATAGAACATGCCGCCTCTTTCCAGCTTCTGCTTTCCCCTGGAATGATACGATGTATCACTCAGGTCTTTCACAGCCACAACCAGATCATTTTCTCCTGCCTGCACTGCCTCTGTGATCTCAAATTCAAAAGGCAGATACCCACCTGTATGCTTTCCGATCCGCTGTCCGTTCACCCATACAACGCACGCCTGATCCACAGCTCCAAAGTGAAGAAGCAGTCTTTCCTCTGTCAGGTCTGCTCCCATCCCGGATTCCGGATCTTCCTCTGAAAAGGATTCATCTGCTCTTTTTGTCTTATGCCCGTCAACAGAAAATGTCCGGTGATACCACAGATATTCATCCGGCATTAACTGACGGTTCACACCTGATAATGCTGCCTCCGGTGAAAAAGGAACTAAGATCTTCCCGTCAAATTCTTTCGGGCATACAAATTCCTGTGTAAATGCATAGTCCCAGTACCCATTGAGATTCAGATAACTGTCCCTTACCATCAGCGGTCTTGGATATTCGTCAAGTACATGCTCTTTATCCAGCGTTTCTCCCCATACAGTAAAAAGCTGCTCCATACTAAACTCCTCCTTCTATGGATGAATGATCTTATAAAGCGTCTGTGCCACATATTCCAACCGGTCGCAGTCCACAAAGGAATAATTCATAACATACGTATTTTCATATCTGCTGTCTTTCTGTTCCGCATTATAAAAAGAAGACAACGTTGCCAGCCGGATTCCTTTCGCCCTTGTCTTTAAAAGAAATTCCTGCTCACTCATGGAAGTATTGACATGCATCAGGAAATGCACACCTGAATCCTCTTCACTGATCGTAATATATTTTCCCAAAGGCTCTCTGAGAAATGTACTTAAGATCAGATCCCGCTTATGCTGATAATAGTTTCTCAGCCTGTTGATATGCTTCTCAAATGCACCTGCATTCATAAATGCTGCCAGTGTATACTGTTCAAAGTTAGACACAGTACAGGAATAAAATGAAAGTTCTCTGTAATATTTCTCTGCCAGTGCTTCAGGAAGTACCATATAACTGATTCGGACAGTAGAACAGAGTGTCTTCGCAAATGTATTAATATAAATCACCTTGCCTGATACATCGATACTCTGTAGAGACGGAATCGGTTTCCCCGCAAGTCTTAACTCACTGTCATAATCATCTTCTATGATATACCGTTCCTTTTTTCTCGTAACCCATCCAAGCAGTTCATACCTCTTGCTGATCGGCATCACCATTCCGGTCGGGAAATGATGAGATGGGGAAATATGCATGATATCTACTTTTTTTTCTTCCAGTTTCTTTGCAGAAGTTCCCTCTTCATCCAGATCAATATACTCATACTTTACACCCATACTGCGGTAGATTTTTGCAATCTTTGGATAGCCCGGATTCTCCACTCCATAACAGACATTTCTCCCAAGAAGCTGGATCAGAATACTGTACAGATACTCTGTTCCTGCTCCGATAATGATCTGTTCCGGTCTTACATACATGGCACAAAATTCTTTAAGATAACTGGAAATACTTTTCCGCAGTTCCATCACACCTCCACAGGGGGGATTGATCATCATTTCCTTCTGATAATCATTCATGACTGCCCGCATGGTCTTATTCCAGATTGAAAAAGGAAATGCAGCATGCTCCGTCTGATTGCTTGTAAAATCCGCAATAAATGCATTTTTTCCTCCGGTCAGAAGTACTTTGTCCCCGGCTTTTGCAGTCCGTGAATCTGTCCCCTGCTCTTCCGCCTCATACGTTTCTGACGTATACTCTGTCTGATGTACCGGAATCCCACTCAGATCCGACACATAATACCCGCTTTTAGGAATGGAATAAATATATCCTTCTGCAAGAAGCTGACCATAGGCATTCTCTACCGTGATCACGCTTATAGCCAGATTTTTCGCAAGTGCCCGCTTGGAAGGCAGCTTCTCACCACTTAAGATTATCCCCTGTATTATGTCATTTTTGATACATTTATACAAAAATTCATACAGGGAATCTGACCCTATATTTTCAAAATTATATGTCAACATCTATTCTATTTTCTCCATTCTGACCTTTTTGATTATATCTAAATTGAATATTTTCCTATAGTCACAATGCAATTATACTAATACCTGTCGAAATTGTAAAGAATTTCCACTATATTCTAAAATACGATTCTTAAATGGAGGATTTACCAATGAATACAAACGAAAGATATGAACTGAACAAAAATCTGGCTCAGATGTTAAAGGGTGGTGTCATCATGGATGTAACGACACCGGAGCAGGCAAAAATTGCAGAAGCAGCAGGTGCATGTGCAGTTATGGCTCTTGAACGGATTCCGGCAGATATCCGTGCAGCAGGTGGTGTTTCCCGTATGAGTGACCCGAAAATGATCCGTGGAATCCAGGAGGCAGTGTCCATTCCGGTTATGGCAAAATGCAGAATCGGGCATTTCGCAGAAGCACAGGTTCTTCAGGCCATTGAGATTGATTATATCGATGAAAGTGAAGTTCTTTCCCCTGCTGATGATGTATACCATATCAACAAGCGTGACTTTGACGTTCCTTTCGTCTGCGGTGCAAAAGACCTCGGAGAAGCTTTAAGAAGAATTAATGAAGGTGCTTCTATGATCCGTACAAAGGGAGAGCCGGGAACCGGTGATATCGTCCAGGCTGTCCGTCATATGAGAATGATGAACAGTGAAATTGCCCGGATCAAAGGAATGCGTGAAGATGAGCTCTTTGAGGCAGCAAAGCAGCTTCAGGTTCCATTTGACCTTGTTCTCTATGTCCATGAAAACGGAAAACTTCCGGTCGTAAACTTCGCAGCCGGTGGTGTCGCAACTCCTGCAGATGCAGCCCTGATGATGCAGTTGGGAGCAGAAGGTGTCTTCGTCGGCTCCGGTATCTTCAAGTCCGGTAATCCGGCAAAACGTGCCGCTGCCATCGTTCAGGCTGTAACAAATTATACTGATGCAAAACTGATCGCTGAACTTTCCGCAGATCTCGGAGAAGCCATGGTCGGTATCAATGAGCAGGAAATCGCACTTCTTATGGCTGAAAGGGGTAAATAAGACTATGACGATTGCAGTTCTTGCCCTGCAGGGGGCATTCATAGAACATGAGCATATGCTCCAGAAGCTCGGTGCAGATACCATCGAACTCAGAAAAGCTGGTGATCTGCAAAAAGACTTCGACGGTCTCATTCTTCCCGGTGGTGAAAGCACCGTCCAGGGAAAACTTCTGCATGATCTTGATATGTTTGAACCTTTAAAAGAAAAAATCTGCTCCGGTATGCCGGTTCTCGCAACCTGTGCAGGAATGATCCTGCTTGCTTCGGATATTGCCGGTCAGGAGGAATCCTACTTCGGGACTCTTCCCATGACAGTCAGACGAAATGCCTATGGACGTCAGCTCGGCAGTTTCCATACTACTGCCAACGCCAACGGAATTGGTGAAATTTCTATGACTTTCATCCGTGCACCTTATGTGGAAAGCATTCATGCTGATGCAGCCGGAGAAAAACCGGAAGTTTTAAGTGTCGTACAGGATCGGATCGTCGGAGTAAAATATCACAATCAGATGGCATTTGCATTTCATCCGGAACTGGATCAGGATACAAAGATCCATGAAACATTTCTTGGAATGATCCATAAATAACCTGGTTCACTCACTAACAAAACAGTTGACTTACTGACAAAACAGACGAGATCAGAACCGTATCAGTTACGTTCCGAATCCCGTCTGTTTTTCCTTCTATTTACAACACTTTTATTCTTTATTATGCCTTTGTAGAAGTTTCATCAACACCGTCCACTTCATATTATGCAGCAGCATTTGCATTGATACTGTCTATTACTCTTTTAATTTCCATCCATACTGTTATATCCTTAAAAATCTCAACGACACTTCCCTGATCAGTAAATGGTGCTTCCTGAAGAACTGAAAAATCTTTCAGCATTCCATTATGCACGATATATTCTACAATCTGGTTCACAAAATAAATCTGTCTGCTATCAAGATTCGTATCCGTCAGATATTCTGAAAATGCTTCCTTTGCCGCATTCATATCAAGTCCGACAATCTCACGAACAAATTCGCCCAATGGCTTTTCCCCTATTTCCTGTTCGTAATCAGACCTTGTTCCAACTTCTTTCCACAAAATTTTTTCCAGACTCTCTATATCTGTACTAGTCAGTGGCTGATTTGTCTTAAGCTTTGCAATAGCAATATTATCCTGATGCTGTCGGATATAAAACTCTGCTTTTGCCTTATAATTCTTCAGCTCGTCATTCTCAAGTTCCGCTTCTTTCCACTCGATTGACAATACATCATCTTCAAAATTCGTATCATAGCGTCTTTTCTGTCCTGGGATATATTTCATCAGATTACGCAACTTTTCTCTGATTTCTTCAAATTCATCCACTCCGGCCTCTTCAACATAATCCGTAGTAAGAATCTGTTGGATCAGATCTGTCTGTGCCTGGATCTCAGGAATATTAGCCACACCTGCTACTCCTTTTACTTTCTTTCGCAGATCTCCTCTTGCTTTTATATCCTTTTTTCCCATCAGATATGCAAGCTCTATCCTATACATCAATGCATCAAATCTGACTGCATTTGCCTCATCCTCTTCCGGCTGAATCAGTGGAGAAACTTCCTCTTTTACAGTCACGGTATCTCCATAAGTAAGAGCCTGATAATTCGTCTCATCAGAATACATTTCAACGTATTTCAGGTGCTGCCGTACTGCAAAATTATCTCTTGGTAATTTCTGTACTCTTTCGCTCATTTCCCTGACCAGAGCATTTCTGTATGCAATCAGACGATCTGTCTGATATTCTGCCGACTGAAGCTGATATGTAATTTCAAACTTCAAATTAAAAACTGCACTTTGAAGAGCGATCATCTTCGCCGATGCCCGTCCCTTATTTAAACGGAAAAATTCAAAATTCCCACAGAAATCAAAAATGTAAAATTTCTGCTTATCCTCACCATCCAACTGCTCCGGACAAAGTCTTGTACCGCGTCCGATCATTTGCCAAAATTTTGCCTTACTCATGACTTTTTTGAAAAAGACCAAATTCAAAATCTCCGGTACATCAATCCCTGTATCCAACATATCAACTGAAATTGCAATCTGTGGCATCTTTTTCGGATCCGCAAACTCATCAATCGCACTTTGTGCATAGGTCATTCGATTATCAATTACTCGTGCATAATCTGGAAGATATGGATACTCTTTATTAAATACTTCCAGTATCTTTTCTGCATGATTATGATTCTTCGCAAAAATAATTGTCTTACCTAATTTCTGACCATACTCAATCTTAATTCCTTCTGTCATTAAAATATTTAATGCCTGCCTGATCGTATCTTCATTAAAAATCCAGGTATTTAATTCAGAGGAAGAAATAACTTCAGGAATCTTGCCCTCTTCATCCACAAAGGTTCTTTCATATTCTTCTTTTTCTTCTTCCGACAATTCATCATAGACAATTCCCTGATCAATAAATTTTAACTTTGATTCAATCGAAATATAATCTACAAGATACTCATCTTTTACCGCCTGAGCAAGATCATATCCATAAGTCGGCACCCCATCTTCTAATTCAAACACCTCATAGGTATTCTTGTCAATTTCAGACTTGGGGGTTGCTGTCAATCCTATCAATGGAGCATCAAAATAATGGAAAATATCCTTATATTTATTATAGATCGACCGGTGTGCCTCATCGCAAATCACAAGATCAAAATGACCACAGGTAAAAAGCTTCCCCTCTTTATCGTTTACAACATCAATGCAGTTGATCATCGTCTGATACGTAGAAAAGACGCAATGTGCATTATAATTATCTTTCTCTTCTACAAGATTTGTGCAGGAAAGACTGGGAAGCAGATTAACAAAACTTCTCTTTGCCTGCGTAACAAGAGAATTACGGTCTGCAAGGAATAAAATATTCTTTACCCACCCGGCATCCAACAGAATCTTACATAAAGCAATCACCGTTCTTGTCTTACCTGATCCTGTTGCCATAACAAGCAATGCTTTTCTGCGGTTCTTTTCATCTAAACTGCTACATACTGCCTTAATTGCCGCCTCCTGATAATAGCGTCCTGCGATATTTTTATCCACCGTAACATTCTTAAGGCTTGTCCTCATCGCCAGCAGATTAAACCACTTTTCCAGATCTCTTTTTGAATAAATGAAAGAGCATTTTCTTTCAGGATATTGTCCGTCTATAATATGCGTTTCAAATCCATTCGTAAGGAAAATAACCGGTCTTCTTCCACACTCTTTTTCTATAATATCTGCATATAACTTTGCCTGCTGCCGTCCCACAGCCACATCTGCACACGTTCTCTTCGCTTCAATAATTGCCAGCGGTCGGTGCATATCATCATAAAGAACATAATCTGCATAACCTGTTCCTGATTTATTTGCCATTCCTGAAAGAGGGACTTCATTTATCCAGTCCTTTCCTTCTGTCCATCCGGCATCTGTAAGCATAGCATCTATATAGAGCTTTCTTGTATCATATTCTGACAGATCAAGCGGCTTTGGTGTATAGGTCTGCTGCTGCTCCTGTCTTCTTGCTGAAAGTTCTTCCTTCAATGAAGCATTTTCTTTCAGTAACTTCTGCAGATCAAGTCCCTGCTGAACTGTCTTTTCCTGCTCTTTTACTAATTCTTCTTTTATCGCATCAGCAGCTTCTTTGGATTCCTTTGCTTTTTTAGCTCTCAACGTGATCAATGTTGGATTAAAATCACGTTCTTCATATTCCTTTGCATAACAATACGCCACATAATCAAGAAAAATATATAAATTTTCAAGACAAAGCATCGCCTCATCTTTTCCTAACTTTCTGTTGCTATGTGCTACATTATTTCCACATCTGCGGATATAATCCATTCTTTTCCAAATATCAGAACCTACAATCTGTCTGTATTCCCCTACATTCATCAAACTCTGAAGGTTATCCTGATAAGGCATTTCAAGCTCTACATCTACTGAATACATCCACTTAACTGCAAATTCCATGGCACGACGACAGTTCAGGATACAAGCTTCCGGATCAATAAGAATAATCCTTTCAGCAGATATCGCAACATCCGCAAAAGCAGAAAATTTTGACTCATTTTTTAGATAATCGAAATTTGTAACCATACCTCGCCCCTCCGTTGACTTTACTTTCATTTGAAAGATGATCTGGTACTCGCTTCCTTGATAATAATTACTATAATGATACCACTAAAGTGGGAGTTTTAAAATGCTTTTGGTTAAACAACTTTTGATTTGGTGACTTGTTTAGCAAAATTTATGAATTCTCTTTGTAATTCTATAGGTGGTATTACCTGTTTGTATGCCTTCATTATGCCTGTATTTAGATTAGGTTGTGTTCCTGCTGGTGCAATTGCTCTAAAATGCTCTGTCATTTGATTTAATGCTTGCAGCAGGAATACTTTATCAAGTCTTTCGTCTATATCTTCCATCGCAAGCCAGCCATCATGAATGCAACCATCAAAAGTAATAATCCTCGCAAACCCTAACGAAACTCCACAGTTTGCAAATATCAAGCTTCCTTCCTTTACGAGCCTACTCTTCTTTATACCTTCTTGAATGATGTGTTCCTTAGTCGAGTTTAAATAAATACTATCTCCATCCGTTGCATCACCTATTTTTATCCAAGGCACATCACCACCTAAAAATTGTTCTATTGGTCTTGGTGAACCGCCTCTAACAATGGTACAAAGTTCTCCTAAAGGCTCATATTTCCAATTTTTATCATTGATATTAATATCTCCGAACAACTCGACAAATCGGGCTTTGATTAAACTATCCAACTCATTTAATTCACGTTTTCTGTATTCTATTACTCTTTCACATTTTTCAAGCACCGTAACAATTTCTTTTTGTCTTTCGAGAGCCTCTAAATTAAATGTTTCATTTTTGTAATCTTTAAAATAAATATGTGGTATTGTTGCACCTGTAAAATATTTCTCTAAATGCATATATTTTACAACGTAATAAAGATATCGAGGAAGAATATTTTTTTTCGGCAATAAATATTGCATTGTTCCAATAATCGATGATTGAGCTGGGCATAACATTGCTCTTCCAATTCCTGCACCATCCTTTACAATAGCTACATATGGATTTATCTGATGATAGAAATCGACATTCCCTATATATCCAGCCGCTCCATATATGGGATAGTTTCCTGATAAATCTGTAACATCTGACATTTTCAAATTTGATGTTCCTCGTTCACAAACATCTTCAAGTTTTACCCTAACCATATATTTTTTTCAGCAAATTACAATTTGAAAACGTTTTTGCATTTTTTATGACATATATTTTTGATGTGACGACTTTACATTATTCTGATTTACCATCGCGTATTGCATCGTTGTATCTATTTGCGAATGTCCCAGTATTTTTTGTACCTGCTCAATTGGCATCCCTTTATCAATCGCTCTTGTAGCCATTGTTCTTCGGAACTTATGTGGATGTATTCGTTCCAAATCAAGTCTTCTTCCCAACTGTCGTAGTCTAATTTCCACTCCGCTTATCTTTAACCGATCATGAGGTGCGTCCAATGTTACAAAAAGTGCTTGATTATTATCCTGTCTCCTTTCAATATATTCCTGCAAATGTACTTTTGCTTTTGCATCAAAATATACTCGTCTTTCTTTATCACCTTTTCCATAAACAATACATTCTCGCCCTTCCAAATCAATATCATCTATATTAAGATTCACAAGTTCACCGACTCGGATTCCAGTAGAATACAATAAATCTATTATCGCCAGGTCTCGCTTCTCCATACAATTATCTCGAAGCCTTTCTATTCCTTCGTCGGTAATTACGCTTTTAACTACCGTTTTTGTTTTAATTTTATGAATCCTTCTCATTGGACTTTTAAGAATATAGTCCTCTTCCTCCAACCATGAAAAGAAACTTGAAATATTTCTCCTAATATTATCGATCGTAACATTTGAACAATTATTCCATTTCTGATAATCTGCTAAATATGCACGTATTTCTTCTGTTGTAATCTTTCTTACACTTTCTTCTATCTTGGATAGTAAATGTTCCACAGTAACCTTGTAATATTGTATTGTTCTTTCAGAGCATCCTTCGATTTTCTTAGCGTCTAAAAACATTTTCAAAAAATCATGATTAGATATTTCCTGCTTTTTTGCTTCATTTTCTGAAAATGTTTTCAAAATTACTTCCTGTAATTTTTTCATTTGAGAAATTGAAAGATACTCTGACATTTCATTTAATATAATTACAACTTTTTCTTCCATGCTACTATCTCCTCTCAAGATACCAGCATCCTTCACCACATTTGCAATACTTTATTTACTTATCTTCTTTTTCTATAACCCCTTCGATCATTCCTGTCACGATCGAACTTAAATTATTTGCATTTTGGCTTGTTATTACGGGTGTTCCAGTTTCTTGTTCTATTCGTCTTCTTGCGTCTCCAGCAATTTTTCCGCCGGTCTTGGCAACAATTCTATTTTCTTCCAATCCCTGTGGATTCTGCACTTTTGTAAGTTCTGTTGTCGTTGCTTCTGCCAACATATTTAATGCAAGTTCAAGTGTACTCATATTATCACGGAGATTTTCTTTTTTTAATCCCTTTAGATTTTTATACTGTCTAGTATTCATTCCCGACCAGGCTCTCGTTACCTCATCTGTCAGAATTGCATATTCCTTTCCCTTTTCAACTCCATGAGTCTGCCATTGATCTGTCAATTCTTTTCTAGCTCGGATAGTTTGTAACCTCTGATTAATCCAATCTGCAGGATAACCCTTTTTAGAATATGTATCTAATGCCCGATCAATGGTTAATTCAGGATCAATGGTTTCCTCTATTCTTTCTCGTCCAATCTGTGCCAGCCAGAGTTTAAAGGGTTCCGCTTTTTTAGATGGAATAGATTGAATTATACGCAATAATTGCTCAGTATTTGCCACATCAGTTTTATAACGTTTCCCATCATCTGCTTTTAGTTTCAGTTGACTACAATTTGTAGGCAACTGACTTCCTTCCTTTTTAAGTCGAGTCTTTAAAACACTCCAGTACTTTCCTGCACGCCTTCTGTCCGGTTGATCTGTTAATACACTTACGACATCTACGATCGAAAAATACCATTCTTCATTCTGTTCATCCCACGCTGTTCTAATTGGTTGATTATCATATACTTGAATTTTATCACTTTCTTGCATAACATCTTCCTCTCATATACAATCAAGAAATTTTATCCAAAATACTCCTGCATTAATGAATCAAATAATATCTGTGTTTCATCCAATGCTTTCTGCACTGCAACTTTTGATTTGGTGACTTGGGTGACGAATATCTCAAATTCACTTTGCAGTTCTTCTGGTGGAATCACAAACTCCAATTCTCCCAGTATTTTAAGAGTAAGATACTTCGTCAACCCACCTAAAGATTGTTGTTGTAAATATTCCAGCTTGTCCTCTAACTGATATTGAAATAACCTATATGACCAATTTTCTTTTAAACTGAGTACATATGTACGCTGATAAGCATTGAACTTGCCAGCATAATATTTAACGTCATACTTTCCTGCTGCATTATTTCCTGCCAAAAGTAAAGCCTCCTGATCAAATGCATATGTATCAATTCTCAATAGCTCTTTTGAACAAGTAAAAAATGGATATGCTCCTTTTTCAACTGAAGCATTTGAATCTAATTTTCCTGTAGTAGTAATAAAAACATCATTCCATTTTAGAACAGGATACCCTTTTTCATAAAACATCTCTACAAATCGGGCTTTGATTAAGAGGTCTAATTGCTCAAGTTCTTCCTTCCTTGAAGCAATCACCCCCTGAACCTTCTTAATGATGTTAACAATCTCAATTTGCTCATCTAGACTTCTCTTAGGAATAATCATCTGCCTCATCGCAGCCTGCGTAAGTTTCTGTCTTGTTGCACCATTTACCATTCCACCAACATCATAGAACATCAGTGAATAGCATAAGTAATCTACATCCAATCCAGCTTTAGGTTTCAAAACATGAGCATGATTATTTACCCAACATTTTCCTGAAACTCTATAAGCAATTGGTCGTGTTTTTGATCCGAAGTTTCCACCATCTTCAGCAAGCAATACAAGTTCATCATCAAAAATAAAATCATCAACATAATCCTGTATTCCATTTGCTCCATAATATGGATAATCTCCAGAGGTTCTATCACTACCAGTTATTGGAACTCGTTGCGAATCAAGTATTTCACAACAATCTTCTAACTTCATCGAATCCATCTATCATCCCCACAAATTACAATTTGCTTTTCCTTTCTTATTTTTATTATCCACCATAAAACCTTAAACTTCCCACACTGTATCAGCCTACTTCATCATAAGTCTTGACAAATGTAATTATTATGATAATACAATTAATAGTCAACTTGTGAAGGAATAAAGCTGGGTTTCCGAATGGGAGTAGGTATATACAATACTTAAAATCCTTTGCTCCTGGAGTTGGCTATTTTTTTGATAATTTATTCTTCCAGTCATTGAGTATCGTACTCGGTGCTTTTTTATTTCATCATAAATAAAATCTATTGCCTGTTGAGAATAACTATATTGAGGCTGTGTTGAAATTAATTCCCTCTACATTTTCAATAACTTTTCAAGTTCATCCATTTCTTTTCCGATTTCATTTTCAAGTTCCCGAATATTCGCCATAATTTCAGAAGTCGGTGGATACTCTACCGGGATGTATTCTACCTCTTTATATTTATTAATACTGAGATCATACTCATTTTCTACAATATCTTTTTTCGGAACCATGAAAGATTGCTCTGTACGCTTTCTGTCCACTTCTTTTTCACGATTTTTGAATCTTTCTATAATGTCCGGGATATCATTTTCCGCAACAGGAGTCCGCTTATCATCCAAGCTAAATCCATCAGCTTTCATATCATAGAACCATACATGATCTGTTCCACCATGTTCTGTCTTTGTAAATATCAAAATTGCAGTGGATACTCCTGCATATGGTTTGAATACACCGGATGGCATGGAAATTACTGCCTCTAAACGCTGATTTTCTACAATTTCTTTTCGAATAGATTTATGTGCTTTGGATGAACCAAATAACACTCCATCCGGTACAATACATGCACAACGTCCACCAATTTTTAATATACGCAAAAATAAAGTTAAGAAAAGAAGTTCCGTCTTCTTTGTCTTACATACTTTCAGCAAATCTCCCGACACTGATTCCGCATCAAGACTTCCCTTAAAAGGTGGATTTGCCAGTACAAGAGAATACTGTTCTTTATCCTGATTCTGATCCGACAAACTGTCTCTGTACTCAATAAAAGGATTGTCAATCCCATGCGTCATCATGTTCATCGCTCCGATACGAAGCATGGTACGATCCATGTCATACCCATGGAACATATGATTCATGTAGTGATCTTTTTTCTTCTTATCATAGAAAATTTCTTCTTTTTTCTTTTCTTTCAAATACTCACCAGCCACTACCAAAAATCCCGATGTTCCACATGCCGGGTCACAGATGATCTCGTCACTGGACGGATCCATCAACTCTACCATCATACGAATAATATGTCTTGGTGTCCTGAACTGTCCATTCCGCCCGGACTGTGCAATCTTGGAAAGAAGATACTCATAGACATCTCCTCGCACATCAGTCGTCTGAATTTCATTCATCACCGCATAAATCTCATCCAGAGAATCTACTACCTTTGATAATACTAATGGTGTAGGCAATTTAAAGATTGCATCATCCATATATTTAGAATAAGCACTGTTCTTATCACTGTGCAGCGTTTTAATAAAAGGAAAGACCCATTCCTGCATCACAGAATACATTCTGTCAGCCGGGAAATCATGAAATACCGACCATTTTAACTGATTCCCACTGATTGTTCTTTCTCCAATCTTCACTTCTTCTGAAAAAATACTCTGATAAGGCAATCCCAGCATGGCACTTTCTTTTGCCCGTGTATTATCAGCCTCATCTAAATCATGAATAAACATCAGATAGGTAATCTGTTCAATTACTTCCAATGGATTCACCAGTCCTCCTGCTGCAAAAATATCCCATAATGCGTCAATTTTATTTTTTAATTCTCCTGTAATCATATCATTTCTCCAATCAATTATTTATTATTCCAGGTATACTTTGTATATCTTCCACCACCAATTTTGGTTATTTCATCGGTTTCCATCAATTCTGCAAGGGTTCTCTGCACTGTTACCTGACTGATATCAGGACATCTTTTTAAAAGTTCTGATTTTGTAATCGTCCCCATGGTAGTCCGTATTATTTCTCTTATTCTTTCAGGTTTGGATAAGTTTTCTGTCGTCAGCCATTTCACTCTCGACGAGAAATCTCTGTATGCCGCCACAATCACCCCCAGCATATACTTTACAAACGGTTCATAATCATTCGCATTTTCATGCCACTTTATGGAACTTTTCTGTAAAGAATCATAATAAACTTCTTTTGTATCTTCTATCAGTTTTTCAATACTGATATATTTACCGACAATATATCCGGCTCTATATAATAATAATAAAGTAAGTAGACGACTCATCCTCCCATTCCCATCACTAAAAGGATGAATACACAAAAAATCAAGAATAAACATCGGGATCAAAATAAGTGGATCTATCTGCTCCATATAAAGTGCTTCTTCAAATGATCTGCACAATTCTTCAACTGCTTCTGGTGTCTCCCATGCCGGAACTGGGTTAAATCGGATTGATTTATTTCCTGTAGAATCCTCTTCCTCTATAATATTGTCAACCACTTTATATTTTCCGCCTGTATCTGCCCCTTCAAATTTATATAAATCTCTATGTAACTGCAAAATGATGGTCGATTTCGGTGGAATATAATCATGATTTTCATGAATTGTATTCAACACATCTCTGTATCCGGCTATTTCACGTTCACTTCTGGTCTTTGGTCTCGTTGTATCTTTAACTAATGCTCTTAGCCTTTCATCTGACGTATAAATTCCTTCGATCTTATTCGATGCTTCGGTACTTTGAATTTTTGCAATCTCAACCAACTGCGTTAACGTGTCTGCTTTGGATTCAATAAATAGTGTCTGTTCTCCTTTAAATTCATGTATCTGTGATAGATAAGATACTATTTCCGGTGTGAGTAATGCTTTCCATTCCTCACGATAATCAAATTTTCTCATGCACGCTCTCCATTATCCTGCTCTTTTTCTTATTATTGGCTCATCACCCACAACAAACTATAATCTGATCTTTCCAAATCGTCCTTAATCTGACACAGGTATAGTATATCTTTTAATTTTATCATTGTCAATTTAATTTTATCATTCTGCTAAAAATGATAAAATTAAAGAAGAGTCATCACACTCTCCGGTGTTCTGACTCTTCTTCATTTTCATCTGACCATCTGTTCTATTAACTTCAGATATCTGTCAGTTTCATTATTTATTTACGATTTCTGCGTCTTCTGGTCTTCTGAGCAACTGTTCCGAAGATCACTCCTGCTGCTGCAAGAATTGTTACGATCATTGCCATAAATGGTGCGGTATCTCCAGTCTTCACTGTACCTTTATTTGTCGTATTGTTCTTACCTGCTACATTTGTATTGTTCGGTGTTCCAGGCTTATTTACATTATCACCCTTATTATTATTGCCCTGGTTATTATTTCCCTGGTTATTGTTTCCACCATTTCCATCATCTGCTTTTACAAGACCTGCATAAGCTGCTTTAAGTGCTGCAACTGCTGCATCTACATCTGCCTGAGATGCATTTTCATCAGCAAGAACTGCCATTGCCTTTTCATAAGCAGCTTTGTAAACTTTCCAACTGTCTGCTGTAAAGTTTTTCTCTTCTAATCCTGCACAATTATTGACAACTTCTGTAAGTTTGTCCTTATCAGCCGGTGTCGGTTCAGGAGTCTCCGCTGCTTCCAGCCCACTGATTGCATCTACCAGATTTGCAAGTGCAAGCTGAACATCATAGTTCGTCGCATCTGCATTATTTACAACTGCCTCTGCTGCTTCAATCTTTGTCTGAAGAACAGCCCAGCTCTCTGCAGTATAATCAGCTTCATTTAATGCTTTTGCTTCAGCAAGTGCATCTGTCAGTCCGCTCTTATCTACTACTTCTGTATCTGTCGTTGCTTCTGCTGCACTGGTGATACGGATTTCTGCTGCCATTGCCCACCAGTTATATACCTTGGCAGATTTAGCAAGCAGTTTCACATTTGTTACATTTTCAATCGGATCAAATTTTGCCATCTTCCAGGAAGAAGTATTCTCCCATGTTCCATCGCTTACCTTTACATAATCCGCTGAATCTGCTGTCTTAACATAAATCTCATAATCAGCAATTGTAACCAAGGCTCCAGCTGTAACCGGTCCTGGCAGATAACGAAGTCCGTCAACTGTATGTGCCTCCGGGAACTGAAGGTCAATCCATCCCTCTCCATTCTTGATTGTTGTAGCATATCCTGAATAAGCTGTCATCCATGCAGTTGTCACATCATTATCAAGAACATATTCTGCTTTTCCAATATTACTTCCGTATGTTCCACCGTCTTCGCTTCCTGCTGTTGCAATCACGCCTTCAACAGAAATATCATTCTTCGTACTGCTTTCTTCATTTGTATCAATCGAAGCAATATAATTAATTGCACCATTCAGTGCATAATATGCACTTTCGATTTCATCTGCTGATGTCTTATCTCTGTTCACTGCAACCTTTGCCTTGGTAAGAGCATCATCCAGCTTCTTCCAGTCAGCAGCAGTATAATCTTCTTTATTGTATCCTTCTGCCGTCGCAATCAGATCTTTCAGTGTATCAATCGTTATATTCTGCTCAACTTTTTCAATCACAAGATTGTCAAGAACCAGTTCTTTGTATCCACCAAAGTTGGCCTGTGCAGAACTTGAATTTACGCCCTGCAGATCTGGTGCTGTGCTTGTTGAGTAAATACCAAACCATGTCTGACCTGTAATATCACCAACGATTTCTCTCTCATAATGAGCAGTTGTTCCCAGTGATTTTTTCAATGTTTCCAGATTGGTTGCTCCTGTATACTCACCTGCACCTACAACAACACCGTAAGTATCGTCACTTCCTGCCTGATAATCAAAGCTTACTTTGTATGTAACACCTGGCTCAAAACGGAAGTTCTGAGGAATCGTCTGGTATGCCAGTTTGCTTCTCTGCGTCAGTCCATTAATCTTCACTGACCAGTCACCGTCCAGGACATCATCCATCAGTTTTACATCCCATCCGGCCTGAGTATATTTATCATGTCTTTCAGATAAATGGATTCTGTTATCTTCAACACCTTCAATTCCGCCAACAACAAATGGATAAATTCCCTGTACATTTGTCTCAAAATCCTGCTCAAATCTTACAACTTCACCTTTATCGTTCGTTGTAATATTATGAGAATCATTTTCTACTACACGTACATCATCAAAATAGGAATCTCCCTTTCCTGCTTCTTTTGAAAGTGTCAGTGTAACCTTACCGCTTTCCGGTGCTGTAAAGAATACATACATATTCTGGAAATAACTGCTTCCATCTACTGTTGCACTGGAATTGCTGTGCGTATAGGCTTTTACATAGTTTTTCGCAATAGAACGTGTCGTGTAATTTGTTGCAAGTACATCGTCACCGTTTTTGACTGTCATTGCCGCTTTCGCATCACTGCGGTTATCAATACCAACTAAAACCGCATACTGCTGACCTGCCTTTAAGTCTGTCAGTTCCTGTGTCATGGATACTTTTCCACTCAGTTTCAGCATTGGATTGCTGTACTGGCTCTTTGCAATAGTTGCTTCACCATCACCGGATTTCTTCCAGTTCTTTTCCAGTGAATCTGATCCGCCGTTAAAGCCTGCATCTACAATATGCATTCCTTCACTCCATGTGATTTTCAGGTTATTTTCTTCACCTTTGCATACTACGTATGGAGTTTCAGATTCTGCTTCCAGTGTAATTCTTCCATTCTTTACTGCAACTGTCTTCTCATCTGTCTTTCCAAGATCTGTCAGCTTATAAACCTTAACATTTTTCAGGTTCTCCCATCCGTCCGGAACTTCCCATGTTGTTGTTCCTCCGGCTGTATTCCAGTGATACAGCTTTTCTTTGGATGCTGCAACTTTTTCACCGCTCTCTGAATCCCAGATCCATGGAAGCAGATAACTTTCTGTTCCTTTATTTCTTCCATTCTGAATATCAGAATCGGATCTGTCTCCTCTGGAAGGTGCTCCCTGTGCGATCACTTTTCCGTTCAGGGTCATTGTTCTTTCTCGGTAGGCATCACTGCTGAAATCATTAGATCCTCTGGTCAGTACCAGTGTATCTCCATCATTATCCTTCAGAGTGATCTCCATATCCGGTACCCAGTTTGTTGCAGCTCCTGCTGTAACCGGATCTCCATCTACCCATTTTACAATCTTGTAATGCTGGATAAATTTGGTTGTCAGGTCATGAGTATAAAGATTCGTGATGTAAGTATCGTAATCATTACGTCCCTGCCATCCTTCAAAATCTTTCATATTATAACCGCCAAGCAATGGCATCATTGCTGCACCGCCATAAGACGGATAATCAGCAACCCATGAATCTTTCTGATGGTTACGGAGGAATCTCATAACCTCACTGTTCTCACCTTTCTGGTTATATCCACCATAGGTAAGGTCTGTTGCCCAGTGCTGAAATGTTGCATCATATTCATTTGCAACTCCCCATTCATTTGCCATACGCCATCCGTTATCATTGATCTCTTTGGAAAGCTTACGTGTCTGCCAGGAATCATCATTACTGCTTCCTGTATTATTTCCCCAGATATCTACATATACGAAATCCAGATTAGTTCCGACCAGTTTTTCCAGTGCATCAAATCTTGCCTCACGTTCACCTGTTGCAAGATCATAGATACTGTCCAGGCCAACTGCCTGATCCAGCCAGTTCCAGCCGTATCTGAGACTGCCATCTGCATAGCGGCGTACATTATCATCCTTAAATGCTTTTGCTTCCGGATACATTTCTCCTGCATTGACATGAATACCAAACTTGGCTCCATACTTTGCACCCTCTGTCATCAGTGTATTCATATCATCTGCTCCACCGATTCTCTTACCGATATCAGCATAGTCCGGATGTGCGGAATCATGACCTTCATTTGCATATCCCTTTAACAGAACAGACTGTCCGAGTCCATCTGTATTTAATGCAACTCGCTTGACATTATCAAGTGTTGTCAGGAATGGATTCTGAGCCTGTCCACCAAAGTTCATTGCAATACGGTAAGCAACCAGTTCCGGTACTTCTTCACTCTTATATGGATTGTTCATAATAGAACGGAATGCAACTGCACCATCCTGCCAGTCGATCTGATCGTCATCATTCATATCTCCGGCAATGATTACTTTTGCCTTTGGCATCTCTGTCTCGTCTACTACATAGCTTCTGTTCTGTGAATCAGTCACTACACGATGGTAATACCATGCAGTACTTCCAAGTCCCAGCGATACATAATCTCCTTTCTGTGTCGTAACTGCCTGAACACGTGTATTTCTTGAACCACCTGTAACAGTTGTCGCTACAGAACGTCCATCATTCTCAGAGTTACTCCACAGACCGGCACTCATCTCATCATTGGAAACAAATCCATACATATAATCCTGATTCAGAGAAGCAGCGTCTGTAACTTCTACATATTCATCTCCACTGACTCTTGTATTGGAAGACATTGCCGCACCTTTGAAATTAGCACCGCTCTGATTACTTCTTACAGAAATCAGGCTCTGATTCGGAATTTCGATCGTCTGGATCGGATGTCCTGTCGCTGTATCCTCCAGCTTATTTTCAATTTTAGTAATATTAAAAGCCAACGTATTATCTTTTGCAACTAACTCTGCAGTGATTACTGCATCAATATCAGTGCCTTTTACAGTCATAACATAAGTTGCCTTATTATCTGCAAATGTGGCCTTTACATCATCATCTGATAATTCAACTGCAGTTCCATTGATCTTGACTGTATTGATCTTATCAGTCTGTCCGTAAAATGTCTTACCTTTCAGACTCCCTTTTTTCATTTCATACTTAACAACACTTGGGAATGTTGTTGAAGCATAAACATCCATATCAGATGTAGAAAGCTTCTTTGTAGCAACTTCTGCCTCGGCCTCAAGGACAATATCTTCTACAGTAACAGCTTCTGTTCCTACTGTAACAGTCTTCTGAACCGTATTATAACCGCCCTTCATAATAGACATATTATATGTACCACTTGCAAGATTCAGCGTATAATTTCCTCTCGCATCTGTTGTTACCTGCTGATCATCAACCTGTACTTTTACACCTGCGATTGCATTTCCTTCGGCATCTTTAACAACTCCGCTGACTGCATAAGTCTCTGCCTCAGCCTGCCCCGTATAATGAATATTCTTTAAATATACATTCGTTACTGCGGATGCACTTGCATAACTTCCACCTTTGATTGCAATTTTATTTCCAAGATCTGAAATTCCACTGAAATCCTCTTCTGTGAAAACGGTAGCTCCGCCAACTTCTACAGTCAATTTTTTATCAGCCGTCCAGGAAAGTTTTACCTTTACTTCTGTATTCTGTGCCGGAGCTGCTACTCTGGTTCCTGAATACCATGGATCTCCCGATGCTCCATATTTCTGCCAGAACCATCCATTATTGTCATATCCGATCATCATACCTTTTGTATCGCCATCATAACCAAGATAGACACCAAACCGGTCACCTGCTGTACTGGTATTTACATTTGCCGATTTCATGGTAAATTCAAAATATCCTGCTTCATCAAAATTAAATTCATTCGGGTTCACGAACATAGCCGGTTTTGTTCCCGGATTATTTCCATTTCCTGAACCTGACTTAATATGAAGCCATCCATCCTCCACAGCACACACTGCATCACTGCCGACTACACTGCTTGCTTCCTGCGTCCACTGATCATTGATCCCATCCTGCAATACAACTCTTGGTTCTGCCTGTACTGCAAGATCCTCACTTTGATCCTGAGTCTCTGCACTAACTGTGTAGAAATTCACAGGAGCCATTGTAGCAACAACAGTTGATGCAAGTACCAGGCACAACAACTTTGTTACTAATTTTCTTTTCATCTTTTTCCTCCTTGTAACTTTCTAATAAAACTTTTGTTACAATTCAGTATTTTATATGCTTCTTTGCTAATTGTATTTGCACTTTTATACCATTTTTTTGTACTTTCCGCTTCAAACTGTATATTTTTTGTCATTTTCGGATTTTTTTATTATAATTTTTTATAAATCCATAGATGTGAATTTAAAACTTGCCATCTACCTGATCAGATAAGGAAAAAATAAAAAAGCAATACTCACCAGAGTACTGCTTCCCTACAAAACTATCTTCTATTTTATATACTTTCAAAACTACATACAGTTAAAACCAACA
>OGYN01000687.1_pt1 | contig 30031 bp, 24 predicted proteins | sample 1576551 | NCBI WGS metagenome assembly OGYN01 (sample SAMEA3541589, study PRJEB24748) | human gut metagenome | biome: human gut; feature: human-associated habitat; material: faeces | place: China | collected 2012 | reverse complement strand
ATCGCCTTTTGAAGTTTATTTTGATATATCGTTGCATTTGACTTGACAATTCAAGGTATAAAAAAACAATATCAAAAAGTTTGGGACTTCTAATTGTCTCGCTTGTCACTATTGCTATTGTTATAATCAGCTATGCCGGTTATATTACCTATGCGGCAAATCAACGAACGATTTCTACTCTTTCTGAAATTTCACATCAAAATCAGACTATTTTCAGTCTTGAAATCGAAAGAGATGCAAAAATCATAGAAAATGCGGCATCTTATATAGAAAAATTGGGTTATGCCTCTTTTGAAGATATTCTTACATTTTTAAAGCATAGCCAAATCGCTAATCAACAGCATCTTTTAGGAATTGTAACACCTGACGGCAAGCTTACCGACATAAACGGAGTCGAAATCGACTTATCGCAATTTCCTAATACAAAAGAGGCTTTGAGCAGCAAAGAAACTAAATTCTTTTGCGATTCATATAATAATTTTACATTTCTTATATGCACTACACCCATAAGAATAGACGGTGAAAATAAATTCGTAATTTTCTCTACATACCTGACTTCTCGATATGCAGATTCAATTTCAACACCCACATTCGAAAACCAAGGATATTCTTACGTCATTGACAGTGACGGAAAAAGAATTGTCGGCTCATCTCATGACGGTTCATTCGGATTGACATTCGACAATCTGTTTGACGAAATGAATCAAGCGTCAAGCAAAAACGGCAGTGCCATACAACAAATGCAAGCCGATTTAAAAGAAGGCAAATCAGACGGAATAATAATGCTTAACGGCATTGCAAAATACGTCTATTATACACCGCTTAACATAAACGACTGGTACATACTTACCGTTGTGCCAAAAACCGTTGTGACAAAGTACACAACTCAAATTCTTATATGCTGTTACCTGTTCATCGTATTTTGCTTAATCGTATTTTTCTACCTATTGTATACGGCAATCAAAGCAAAAGCCACCGGTCAAAAGCAGCTTGAGGAAATGGCTTACGTTGACAGTCTTACAGGCGGTATGTCATACACAAAATTTGTTTTTGAGGCTGAGAAAATACTGAAAAACAATCCTGATGAAAATTATGCTTTAATTAACCTTGATATAAACAATTTCCAATATATCAATGACTTTTTCGGCGATGACGAAGGCGACAGAGCTTTAAAATTTTTGTGGTCTGCTATTTATAAACGACTTGAGCCAAAAGAATTGTGTTCAAGAATTTTTGACGACCACTTTGTCGCATTAATCACATACGACAATACTAAGTCGTTAGATAACGCTTGCGCAGATTTCTTTAACTCGCTTAAATTATACAGTCCGGCAGGCGGTGTATATAATATGACGGTATCTGTCGGAATTTATCTTGTGGATGACAGAGATATGAAGATAAATTCAATGCTTAATCGTGCAAGAACAACACAAAAGCATTTGAAAGGACAGTCCTCACAATCGCAATATGCAATATATTCTTCAAAGCAACGTGATGATATTATGATGCAGAAAACGATTGAAAACGGCTTTGAGGATGCTATTAAAAACAAAGAATTTAAGGTTTATTTCCAACCTAAATTCAATATTAACGCAAACAAATTCAACGGTGCAGAGGCACTTGTACGTTGGCAAAAGCCTGACGGAACAATAATTTCACCCGGTATGTTTATACCGCTGTTTGAAAAGAACGGCGATATTGTTAAGCTTGACAAATATGTACTTGAAGAAACTTGTGCCAAAATAAGAAAATGGCTTGATTTGGGCTATGACGTTTCGCCAATATCGGTAAACGTATCACTCCTGCAGTTATTGGACGAAAACTTTGTTGAGGATCATATCAAAACAGTTGAAAAATACGGAATACCGCTAAATCTGATTGAAGTTGAATTTACCGAAAGTATTCTTGCAGAAAACGAAAGCTTGCTTATTTCGCTTACAAAACAATGTAAGAAGCACGGAATTAAAGTTTTGCTTGATGACTTCGGCAGCGGATATTCTTCACTTAATATGCTTAATCTTCTGCCTTGTGACATCGTTAAACTTGACAAACGTTTTGTCGATAAACTTGAAACAGACGATAAGTCAAAGGCTATTGTTTTGAGCGCAATATCGCTTGCACATACACTTCAAATGTCGGTTACGGCAGAGGGTATTGAAACAAAAAGTCAATACGATTTATTAAAAGAAATGCATTGTGATACAATTCAAGGTTTCTATTGTGCAAAGCCGATGCCTGAAAAAGAGTATGAGAACCTAATCAAAGGCTGATAAATTACAGACATTATAAAAGGCTGTCGAAATTCGACAGCCTTTGTTTTATATTTGCCCTTTCATCTTAAGCACTCGCTCTACTGCACTGTTTAGTGTCTCTTCACTGATTTCACCGCATTTAACCGCATTTAAAATCTGATTATAACCTGTTTGATAATCGGTCGTTATAAGTAAGTCGTTACCCGCATTTACCGCTTTAACGTACACATTCTCCATATCTGCGACTGCACCCATAGCAATGTCGTCTGTCATTATAACACCGTCAAAACCGCACTCATCTCTAAGCATATTGTGAATTGTCGGCGAAAGTGACGCAGGGTTTTCACTGTCAAGTGCATTGACCGTATTATGTGCCACAAGCACACTGCTTGCACCTGCCTCAATTCCGGCTTTAAACGGAAGCAAGTCGTTTTCGCGTATGCTCTCGGCAGTTTTATCGTCATAAACAGTCCCTTGATGACTGTCACCGCCTACACCGCCATATCCCGGGAAATGCTTTAATACGCTCATAATTCCTGCGTTATTCATTGCCGTTACCGTCTTTGAAACGAAATCAGCCGTAACTTCCGCATTTTGTCCAAGACTTCTGTCATACATATAATCAGACGGATTTGTCGAAACGTCCGCAACGGGCGCAAGGTTCATATTAACTCCCAAGCTCAAAAGGAGTTCCGATTTTTCCGTTGCATTTTCAACTACTGCGTCCATTCCGCCCTCATTGTAAATCTCTTGCGGTGATTTAAATTTTTCGGGTGCAAGATTAGGGTTTGAACTTACTCTTACAACCGTTCCTCCCTCCTCGTCCGCACCGATTATAAGCGGTATGTCGCTTTTATCTTGATAACTCTGTATTTTTTCTTTTACTTCGTCTTTTGTAAGTCCCTCAAAGTCACGTCCGAACATCAATATTCCACCCGGTTTTATACTCATTAAATCATCTGTTTGTTCGTCATCAACGCAACGCACAAACAGAATTTGTCCCACTTTTTCTTCAAGGCTCATTGTATCTATGAGCGTCGGCTGTTCTGTATCAGATACTTCGTTCTTCACACCGCCGCAGGACGCAAGCATTGCACACATTGCAATACTTATAATTATAGATATTATTTTTTTCATCACTTTTCCCCTATTTCACATACAACATTCCGTTTTTATCCTCAAGTTCAAAATACGCAGGACGTTCAAGCGGATGCTTGTTCGGCGAATGTAACAATAACAGTAATTTGTCATCAAACGTTTTGAAAATCATACCGTGTCCGCCGTCTTTTTTAAACAGCAGTTCGTCACGTTGTACCCAATTACCGTCTATGTCGCCGTTATCCGACACTGCAATAGCCTCTGTATATCCTTCTTCGCCCATACTTGACCATAACAAAAGTAACGTACCGTCAGCACATCTGTACGGAAACGGACCATCCGTAACGTATATACCTTTGTTTTTCTGTGCCTCGGCAATCCAGCTCGCCTCACTCGCTTTAAACAACAAAATCGGTTCACTGACCGCTCTTTTTAAATCTGTACTCATTTCAATCGCACACATTTCACCGTCATTTACCTGTACCCATTCATGGCAGAAAATCATATACGGCTTACCGCTTTTGCTTATGTATAACGTGCCGTCAAGCGATTCCCAATCCGGCGGTGTAATTGTACCCTCACTGTGTACCGTAAATTTGCCGTCCGGCTTGTCTGCCTTTAATACCATAGTTCCACGACATCTGTCCGCCGATTTGAATGACACAAACATATAGAACGCGCCGTTGTACGCATAAACTTCAGGCGCCCAATAATGTCTGTCCGCCCAAAAATCTGCCGTTCGCGTAAATATCTCTTTTGGTTCAGACCAATTTTCAAGGTCGTCACTGACGTATACGTCAAGCCCTGTCGCGTTGTCCTCCCACACTTCACTTCCGCGTGAGCCGTATAGGTAATATTTGCCCTCATACGGCAATATGAATGGATCACGTATGTTTATATCTTCTCTTTTCATTGTGTTTCTCCTTTTATTTTTGCCACCTCTCCTTTAAAGAGCGGCTTTCGTAGGAGCGATCATCGGTCGCCCTTTTTGTGTTTCCTTCAACGGGCGGCCAATGACCGCCCCTACGGTTATCTTACAAGGGACATCGACGTGCCGTCCCCTACTTTCGTTATATCGCATCTGCCACCTCTCCGTCACTTCGTGACACCTCTCCTCAAGGAGAGGCTTTTGGCTCCCATTGAGGGGAGCTGTCAACACAGTTGACTGAGGGGTGGCATTTTACTGTTATCCCACGTTATACCATATGAGACAGTCCGCTACTTTCCCTGTACTGCGGTCATAATTTGATTATACGCCCAATGATTTGGCGAAACATCACCGAACGGATTTTCTGCATTTTCCGCTATCGGATTATCAAGCACTTTATTCATCATTGTAACCGCCTCCGCGCGAGTTACTGAATTATCAGGCTTAAACGTGCCGTCCTCATATCCGCTTACAATATTTTCATCATACAATGCTTTTATATATTCTGTTGCATAATAATCGTTTGGCACATCTGAAAATTCTGTACATATTCCATCTCCGTCAAATGAGCCGTATTTACTCAAAATAACCGCCAATTCTCCGCGTGTTATATTTCTGTCAGCCTTAAACGGACCGTCCTCATATCCCGAAATATATCCCTTTTCAGCGGCATATCCGACATAATTTGCATACCATTCATCACCCAACACATCAGTGAAATCACTTGAATACGTCTTATTTTCGTCAAAATCAGCCGAACATCTTGCTATAATTGCCGCCGTTTCTGCACGGGTTATTGTACTATCCGGTCTGAATGTGCCGTCCTCATATCCCGAAATATACGCTTTACTTCCGCCGTTTCCTGTTTTAAGTCTTATAATACTGAACGAATCGGCAGGTGCATTATATGTAAAGTTATTGCTTGCATTTGTTAATTCGATTTCTTTCGGTACGATTGCATTTTTATTATCAAGACTGTTTTCCAAATTTGTATCGCCCGACATAACAGTTGTCTTTGCGATATTTGACGTTATCGTTTCGCCCGATACATTCATTCCGATATTTACGTCACTGTCCATTGTATTGACAACCTTAACGATAACGTCACCTGTTTCCTTATCATACACACTTGACGAATACACAGGACCGTACTCCTTAGGCTTTTTATATGAGCATATAAATTCATCATTCAAATATGCTTTGATTTCATCATCAGTCACTTCAACCGTAACGTCATACCATTCATTATCATTTATATGCACGTTACCGACATACGACTGTTCCGCAACGTTACCCGAAGAAGAACTTACACCGTTTACAATGTGCTGTACCTTTGCGGTTGTATTGCCCCAACCGCCTATATTAACTCTGTAATAATTAAATGCATCATCTGCCGCAACTCCTATTTGGAAACCCTCGCCGCCGCTCAATTTGCGTGCTTTAAGCGACAAAGTATAGTTACGCATATCAGGACTTGCATAATAGCATACCGCGCCTGTATTATCCGACATTTGAGAAATCACACCTTTATCGTCTATAGACCAATCACCGTTTGTTGTTTCCCATTCAGATTTATCAACAGTTACAGTTGAATTTTCCGTTTTTACCTCTATATCTTTAAATTCGTTATGTGTTCCCCAACTGCCGACTGCAACACCGCCTTGAAGTGCGTCATCCATTTCGATACCGTTCAGCTTAACTTCTGTTGGCAAAGAATAATCTCCTTGATTATTTGAGAACAGTGACTGAACGTAATAATTCGGTGTAAGAACGTAATCCGAATTATTAAACCAAATCATATCCGCCGCCGACCACTGTGTATTGCCGTACTTCGCAAACATAGGCGCGTAGCTCGCCATACGCACAACGTCCGCATTTCTTTCAAGACCTGTCATAAATGCCGCCTCTGACAGTGCGTTATACCAAGCATTACCCTTTGACGCATATTCACCCAAAAATACCTTTGTATTTGTGTCACGTCTGTAATTATCATATCTGTAAGCGTGCTGTCTGAACCAATCTGCTGTTTCATAATAATGCTCATCCATACGGTCGGCAAGCTCCTCATGCTCATTCGCCCAATTCCATGCAAGGTCATTTGAACTTCCGCTTGACGCAGTACCTGACGTTGTTACAAGGTTAATATCGGGATATTTTTCGTGTATCTGCTTTGCAAATTCTTCGTATCTTTCAAAGTAAATATCGCCGTACTGCTCATTTCCGATACCTATGTACTTCATATTAAACGGCTCTTTATGTCCCATTTGAATACGCTTTTGCACCCATTCATTACTTTCATCAGTGCCGTTTGCAAATTCGATAAGGTCAAGCGCATCATCAATATACGGCTGTAATTTATCCATAGGAACAAGGTGTTCTTCGTCTGTTGCACTTCCGCTGCGGACTTGACACGCAATACCGCAATTCAAAATAGGAACAGGCTCCATACCCAAGTCCTCGCACATTTGGAAATACTCATAAAAACCAAGTCCGTAAGTCATCATATACGGCTCTGTCGCAGACGGATTCCATATGTTTATCATTTCCTTACGCTCCGACACATCACCGATTGTATCTTTCCAGTTCCAAGCCGTATCCATTGTCTGTCCCTCAACGGCACAACCTCCCGGAAAACGCAAGAATTTAGGGTGCATTGCCTCAAGCTGTTCCATCAAATCCTTACGCAAGCCGTGTCCTTTGTATGTATCCTCCGGCATAAGCGAAACCATATCTACATCAAGGTCACTGTCGCCTGTATTTGTAACGATAAGTCCGCTGCCGTCACTTTCAAGTTCTTCGTCGGCAGTGAATGTAACAGAATACTTTTTCCAATCGTCTTTTGAATTACATTTTATAACGGCAGCAGATTCATTAAAAGGTTCAACCTCAAAACTAAACTTATTCTCATCTATTACAATTCCCAACGACACCGTCAGTTCACCCTCGCCGCGTGCATATACCGAAAAATCATATTTTTCGCCATTTTTAAATTCCATTCCGCTGAAAGATGTACCTTTATCGCAATCCCATTCGGTTCCGTCATAAAAACCGTCATTACAAATCATTTCACCTTTCGGAATGGTAATATATGTAGGATTATTTTCGTTCATCGGTTTATCTGTTTTAACCTGTATATTTTCGGCGGTATAATATTTGCCGTCCTCTCTGTTAGGCTCTTTATATATTGAATACAGTCCCCAATTATATAAATGTCCTTCTTTTTCATCACTCTTTTCAAAAGAACGGTTTTGCACCATTTCCGCATAAAGTCCGCCGTCTGCGGCAGAGTTAATATCCTCAAAGAACAATCCCCACATATCGTCCGAAACGTCCTTACTTCTGTCCGAAGCGTCAATATCAATCGAATAAGGTTCTTCCTCACTGCCCGTCACATACAGTGTATACTCTCTTTCTGTGTTGCCGTATGACTGCACAAGTGTTACTGTTTCGGCGGTTTTATTATGCTTAACCGCACCTGTTTCAGTGTTTATAAGTCCGAGATTATCTGTTTCATTCCACACAATACCGTCTGCCTGCGGTAAAGTTATACTGTCGCCTGTCACAATCTGTTCATCGTCTATCGCATATGAATCAAGCATAACATCGGCATTTATTTCACCGTCAGACATAACTTTTAATATTTCATCCTGTGAAAGTGCGGTGTTATAAACTCTGAAATCGTCCACTACCGCCGACAAATATGCGTCACCGTCATAGTGCGACTTACCTATATAATTAGCAGTGTTTGTAAGTTCGGATATATCCTTTATACCCGACTTACTCTTTATAAGTCTGCCGTTTCTGTAATATGAAACGGTGTCGCCTTTAATTGTTATCGCATAGTTTACCCAATCTTTTGCGGTTTCCTGCGTACAATCCATTGTATCAACGGTTGCACCGTTTTTTATCTCCACTCTTGAAGCACCGCCGCTGTATGGTGCAAAGAAAAAGTTTTGATTTGAGTCAGTACCAAAATCGAAAACTCTGCCCCATGTTGTGAATTTATTAATCTTCACCCACGTTGTAATAGTCATATCGCTTGACAGAATATTATCCGGCAACTCGGCATAGCCGTCCGTACCGTCAAGCAAAAGACCTTTACCCTTGTTACCGTCATCAGTTACACTTGCACCGCCCGACAGTTTTAATTCATTCTTGCCGTTTTGGTCGGCAAGCTGTTTGTTTCCGTCAAATGTGTACTGTACAACGGGTTTCGGTACATTTTCCGTCGCAATGCTCACACACGGTAATGACGTAAACGTCATTGCCAACGCAGATACCACTGCAATAAGTTGTTTTTTCATAATTTCTCCCTCTTTTTATATAAATTTTATTTGTGACTTCTGTAAATACATTCCGCAACATATTGTTCCAATGCATTCCAATCTTCAATACGTCCTTCTTTTATCGCCAAGTCAATCTCCGCAACTCGCCTTACCATCCAAACAAGCGAATCCTCCGAAAAGCCTTTTGCGCTGTTTATATATTTTCTTGCAACGAACAACGGAACGCCTATTTCCGATGCCACCTCAGCTTGTGGCGCACCGTTCATTAATTTTACACGAAGCATTTTTTCAAATGTCGAAAGCATTAAATATATAAGCGTAAACACATTTTCTTTGACCGTTTTTAAATCGGCAAGCGTTTCCATTGCCTTTTGTGTATTGCCGAGCATAATCGCGTCAGTAAGTTCAAAAACGATAACTTCCATTGACTTTGAAACAACTCTGTCAATATCGGTTTTATATATTTCTTCATCACAAAAATCAATCAGCTTTTTAATTTCATTATTAATACTCGCCAAACCACTGTCACATATGGTTATAAGGTAATACGCATTTTCTTTTGAAATCTTCTTTTTTGCGTTCAGAAATTGCTTGACAACCCACGTCACAAGGTCAGCCTCGCTCAAATAAGTAAATTCAACCACTGTTCCGACCTTTGCCGCCGCCTTATACAAAGCACTTCTTTTATCAACCGCTGTTTCATCGAAAATCACGACCGTATCGTCAGATATTCTTTTAAACTTTTCGGTCCAAAATTCCTTCTTTTCTTCTGTCGATGCCTCATCTTTTCCGCTTTTCAACTGAAAAATACCGCTGTCCTTAATGTGTATCAGCTTTTTATCCGTCATCATCGGAAAGCTTTCCCATGCATCGTCATATTCCGAAAACGCAACGTCACGGCCTTCAATTTTTATGTGGTTAAAGTCGGGGAATCCGCCGTCCGGAACGCAGTCTTTTACCCTATTAACGTACATTTCACGCAGGTAATCCTCCTCACCGTAAAACACATACAAAGGCGCTAAAATACCCTCTTTAAGCTGTTTTTTCAGTTTTAACAAATTTCCGTTTTTCTTTTCCGCCATTCTTATCTCCTATTATATATATCAGTTTCGGCACTGCCGTTTTTATGTATTATAAATTTTATATCGCCGTCATAATCAGTACGAAAAACCTGTGCATTTTTCAGTCTTTCAAGTACATCGTCATTCGGCAAATTATATGGATTATTCTCACCGACGCTTATAACCGCATATTCGGGAGTTAATTTTTCAACCCATTCTTCACACGTTGCGGTATTCGAGCCGTGATGTGCAACCTTTAACAAGTTCGTTTTGCTTGCTTTTCCGTCGTCAATCAAATTCTTTTCGGCAAATGCTGACATATCACCCGTAAATGTTGCAGAAAAACCGTTATACTCAACGTAATACACATATGAAGTATCATTTTCATCATCACTTAACCCTGTCTTATTTGACGGAGGAATAATTCTTATTGTCATTCCGTTACTATAAGTAAGAAGTGTTTCCTGTGAAATGTAATGCACTGTTGTGCCGTTTTCCTTTGCGGCATTTTCAAGTGCCACACGCCATTCACTACCCTCCATATTATCGGGCAGAAATAAATTTCTTACCTTTATATTCTCCATTGCCGCTATAATTCCCTGCACATGGTCTTGATGATAATGACTTACAAACGCACTGTCTGCCTTGGTTATCCCCTCTGTTTCAAGATAATCAAGGTACACCGTTTCACCGGGGTTGTAATCAGAATACGCATTACCACCGCCGCCGTCTATAAGCACATTAAATCGGTACGGTGCTTGAATTACCGCACCGTCACCCTGACCGACATTGACGAATGTAATTTCCACATTATTTGTACTAATCACTTCGCCTATTACATACGAAGTCATCAATGCCGCCGCAACAAAAATCGCAATACGCATTTGACTGTTTTTCTTCTTGATATATTTCACTCCGCCGACAACGGCAAGAGTGTATATAATAAGTAATAACAAATTCGGTTTTGCGACTGTACGCGATACAAGACCGAATTTATATGAAATTGTCGGCACAAGTTTTAGTATAAACAGCACGCAATCAACCGCCTGTTTAATCAGCGGTGCGGTATTGAATATCGCAAACATTACAAGCAAAATCGGTGCAAGCACCATAATCACCGTCACGCAAGGCAACATTATTATTGACAAAACAATCGAACATATCGAAACAGCACCGAAAAAGTACGCCGAAACAGGCAAAAGTCCGATTGTACAAATTATGCCTATCGCAAAAAGTCTGCGAATGTATTTTATATGTATAAATTTAAGTTTACCGTGCACACAGTCGTAAAAGTAATATATCATAATTGCCGACAGCACCGACATCACAAATCCTGCGTCAAACAGCATTATCGGGTTTGCCGCTCCGACCGCAAGCAACGTTATACCGACTATATCCGGATAATATTTACGTCCGAATTTACTTTCGGTAAATATTATTACCGCTATCATCACAGCCAATCTGACCGAAACGGTATTGTTTGCATTTGCGAAAGCATATATAATAAGAAGAAACACCGTCAAAATATCGCGTGTCTTCTTTTTGAATATGCCCAAAACAAGCGTTATTAAGGACATTAAAAGCATTATATGAAGATACGAAGAATAAAAATATCTTTTCGTACCCGTTTTGGTAAGTATCTTATCAAAATCGTCCGAAAATTCTTTTTTATCCCCTATCAGCACAGCTTTCATTATCGCATTGTAATCGCCCTTGTAATGCTTGTCAATTAATTTTGAAATTGAGTTCTTAAACGAATTGTTAATCGCATATGGTGAATAATCTTTTATCACTTCGTCCGAAAGTTTAACTTCACTGCTGTATGATTTAAAGAAAATCCCCAATTTTTTATAATATTTCTTATAATCAAAGCCATTTCTATTCAATTTTTCAGGAAGTTCGTCGATAAATCCGCCGAAAGTTACGGTATCACCGTATTCCGGCTTATTATCGGAAGTAAGAAGGATTTTATCCCTTACCTTTTCATTATTTACTTTACGCACATCGATTACATATCGTACATTTTCATCTTCTTCACTGTCCTGCGGTATCTCGCACACGCGTCCGACGACAGTCACATACCGCCCTTCATACTTATACAAATCATGTGCATTTTCGCTCACTTGGGCGTTGCAAAGAACTGTGCCCATAACAAGTGCCGTCATCATAACAAGTATTTTTGTATTGAATTTATGTTTAAAAACCGACACAACTGTCAATACCATTATAAGGGACAAAAGAAAAATTAATGCAAACGCAATGTCTATGCGTTCGTAAATATACACCCCAATCGAAAAGAATACGGCGATTTTAATATATTCAACCATATTTCTTACTCCTTGTATGCTTTAATTATATCAAATCGCAGTTTTCTTTACAACGGCAATGTAACTTTTGTAATTTTTGTAACGCGTTTGTAATATAAATGCACCGATTTTTACAAAGAAACATACTTTATGCGTAATCTGCCTGTAATATTAGGCTGAAATTCTGTAATTTTTGAATTATTTGAATTTTGTACACTTTTACATTATTTCACCTACAAAACGTACTGTTTATGCGACATATTGAACATTTTACCCCTCGTTTTATGTTACAAAAGCTACTGTTTTATTACCGAATTGTTACAAAAAGAATACGATACGATTAAAAAAGTGTTGACAAATGGTTTAATGTGGTGTATAATCCTGTTTGTAATGTTTTAGAAATATATTAGAAATACAAATGCAATTTAAGTAATCGTTAAGAAAACTTAAATCATTAGGAGGTTTTATTTTATGAAGAACTTTAAGCATTCACTTATTGCTGTAATAGCAGTAGCAATGATAAGTTCACTTGCAGTAGCACAAGCATCCGGCTTAAACAATTCAAAAACAGAAAGAGAACAAAGAATAAATGCGGCAGCAGCAGAGCAGAGCATAACAATCGCTCAAAAGGATATTACAGACGCAGTTAAAGGTACTGCCGAGATTTCAACAGAACCTACAGAAACTTCTGCGGAAAATACAGCAGAAGAAAGCGAAATTGCAGCAAAGAGTTTTTACCCTCTTGGCTATGTACTTATCTCAAACGGTTCACTTGACGTAAGAGAAACTCCATCAGACGAGGCTAACGTTATCGACAAAGTCGAAGTATGTACAGAAGTTGAAGTTATGGAAAACTCAGAGGGTTGGTACAAAATAGCTTATAACGGCGGTAAGACAGGTTATGTTCCAAGTGAATCAATAACTCAAGATAAAAACCTTGCAGATGAGGCTAAAAAGAGTTATACTAATTACAGAATTGCTCAAGTTACACTTTCAGGCGAATCTGTAAGAGTAAGAAGTGCAGCAAACACTGACGCAGATGTTATAGAAGAACTTTCAGACGGTACTTATGTATATGTACTAAGCGGTGAAAATGATTTTATAAAAATTTGCTACGGTGATGACTATAAAGAAGGTTACGTTATCAATACTTCCCTTCAATTCACAGGTGAATGGATAGAAAAAGACACTATCGCACAAAAGCAACAGGAAATTGCAGACGCAAAGGCAGCCGCTGAAAGAGCAGAAAGAATTGCCAAGCAAAACGCAGCCGCAGCCAACGTTGCAACATCTGCACCGTCAGCATCTTCACAATCAGAAGAAACACAGTCGGCTCCGTCATCTTCATCAAAGGGACAATCCATCGTAAACACAGCAATGCAGTATCTTGGTGTTCCGTATGTTTGGGGCGGCACTTCCCCATCAGGTTTCGACTGCAGCGGTCTTGTGCAGTATGTATGTTCAAAGAACGGTATCAGCGTAAGCCGTGTAGCGGCAGACCAAAGAAATAACGGAACTTATGTAAGTCGTGACAACCTACAACCCGGTGACCTTGTATTCTTCGGCAAGGGCGGTAACATTCACCACGTTGGTATCTATGTAGGTAACGGAAATATGATTCACGCTCCTCAAACAGGTGACGTTGTTAAGATTTCTTCAATCAACACAGAATACCGTATTTCTCAATACGCAGGTGCAGTAAGAGTTTATTAATATGATCTGTAAATACTGTCCTCTCAAAATGAGAGGACAGTATTTTTTTGTGTTATTTTACAGTTAATTATTGACATAAATCTGTTCGATATGATATAATTCGATTATAAATATTGTAAATTACGGAAAAGGAGATGTTGTTATGAATAAAAAAATTATAAGCCTGCTTTCCGCACTCGCTCTTACTGCTCAAATCGTGCCATGCGCTTTGGCTGACAATGACGTGAAAGTGTATGTTAACGATACAGAAATGATTACGGACGCACCTATAATTATCGAAAACAACCGCACACTTGTACCTGTACGTGCTATCTTGGAATATCTTGACTACAATGTAGATTGGGACGGTGACGCACAAAAGGTTACAATCGCAAAAGATGAAACTACATTACATCTAATAATCGGTGACACGCAGGCAACTCGTGACATCATATATAAAGGTAACACACATAGCTATAAAAATCCTCTTGAAGTCGCACCGCAAATAATCAATGACTCCACATACATTCCGCTTTCCGATGTTGCAAAAGCATTTGCTTTAAACATCACTTGGGACAGCGACAACAGAGAAGTCCACATCACCCAATACAAAAAGGGAGATTTAACTCCGCTAATTGAATTCGGCATTATTTCAGATGACGATTTAAACAAAGGCGAATACATCACAACTCAAGAGGCACTTAACACAATACAAAAATTTTATACAATGCCGAGCGAGTCGTATTTTAATCGTTGGTATTCGTCTGATAAATTTGAAAGCCTGAACAATATTGATGATTCATCAAAAAAGCTACTTATTCATCTTCATTCCCGAAACTTGCTGACATTGGATGATATAGCAGAATTAAAGCTTGAAGATAATCTTACCAATCTTCAAGCATTGACTTATACCATACGAATGACAGGCAGTACATACGATTGTAGCTCTCAAATCAAAGAAATAAGACTGAGCGAGCCAAGCGATATTTACAGCACCGCTTACGAAAGAAGCTTTATCGATACAGAAGATACCGCAAACGCACAATCGCCTATATCAAGGGCAGATTTTTACGAACTTTTGAATAAAATATTGTTCTTTAACTATTCAAGAGGTGGCGGTGCAGGTATATATACAACAAGTTTATATGAAACATTGCAAAAACAAATTTCGTAATTCATAAAAACCTAAACTCAAAAGAGTTTAGGTTTTTATTTTCCCTATTGACAAAATTCGCATACAGAGTTATAATAGTTAGCAAGCTAACTATTAGCATACTAATAATAGAGGTGCTTTATGGATAAAAGTTTTCATTATATGATAATGGTAAACCAATCATTGTTTCAAAAAAAGGTATTGGACGCTCTATCCCCCTATAAACTCACAGCAGGTCAGCCGAAAGTGCTTGACTATTTAGGTAAGCATAACGGTTGCATACAAAAATCAATCGCCACAGGGTGTCAAATCGAGCCGGCAACGCTTACCGGCATACTGTCACGCATGGAAGAAAAAAAGCTTATTAAACGTCAAACAAAGGACGGAAACAAGCGTTCTTTATATGTGTATTTGACCGATGAGGGCAAACGGCTTCAAGAAATAGTGAATGATACTTTTGAAAAAGTCGAAAATGAGATTTTGGGCGGAATTTCAGAAAGTGAAAAAGAGCAGTTTATCAATACATTTTTTAAAATATGCAATAATATGACAAATACGGAGGAATTACAGTGACAGACAAAACAGAATTAATTAAACGATACATATTTTTACTTGCGGGACTTTTCGTCAACGGACTCGGCGTAAGTTTTATCACAAAAGCCGGACTCGGTACTTCACCGATTACAAGTATCCCCTACACTCTAAGTCTTGGTTTTACGCCGACAGTCGGAATGTTTACGTTGGTTTTTAATATTTTTCTTATAATTCTTCAAGTAATTCTTTTAAGACGTAATTTTCAACTTCAAAACTTGTTGCAGCTGCCGATTATCGCATTGTTTTCATTCTTTATTGACTTAACAATGTCATTGCTCGGATTTATTCAACCGGAAACTTATCTTTTAAAGGTCATATCACTTGTAATCGGTTGCTTAATACTTGGTTTTGGAGTGTTTATGGAAATGGTCGCAAACGTTGCAATGTTACCGGGTGAGGCAACCGTCAGAGCGGTTTCTGATGTGTTCAGTACCGATTTCGGTAAAACCAAAATCGCATTCGATTCGTCTATGACAGTAATTGCGGCAATTTTATCGTTTATAATGTTCAAACACCTTGACGGCGTCCGCGAAGGAACTATCGTTGCCGCTATTCTTGTAGGCTTTATCGCAAGACTTTTCAAAAAACATATCGGCGGAATAGAAAAAATACTTATTTCTTGATTTTAGTCTTGACATTAGAAGATATTTATGGTATTATAATTGGGTAATTTGCCGATGTGGTGGAATTGGCAGACGCGCGGGACTCAAAATCCCGTGATGGTAACATCGTGTGGGTTCGACCCCCACCATCGGCACCAATTAAGAATGGCTTGAAACATAGAGTTTCAAGCCATTTTCTTTTCACATCAACATTTATTTTATTATATTTTTACCATATTACTGTAAAATGGCACCATAAGTGACACCATCATTAAAGTTTTAATGTATTTGATATTTTATTTAATGCTTGTGTTTTTGCTTCATCTGTTACATGACTATATATATTCGCTGTCGTTGAAAAGTCTGAATGTCCTAACAATTCTTGTACTGCTTTCATCGAAACACCTTCCACCAATAACGCACTAGCAAAGCTATGTCTTAAATCATGAAACCTTATATGTGGCATACTATTATTTTCCAACAATTTAGAAAATTGATTTGATATATAATCCGGTAAAAACGGGTCTCCATTATCCCACCTTAAAACATAATCAGTATCTATATATGTATCACCATAAAACGCCTTGTCATCAACTTGTTTAGCTTGCAATTCCTTCAAATGTTGTTCTACTTCAGGAATAAGAGCCAACGTTCTATGACTGCTATTAGATTTTGTGTTATCTTCCCTAATAACAGTTGTTACACGAACTGCCGTTGATTTAATTTCTATAGTTTTATGGTTAAAATCTACCGCATTCCACTTTAATCCACAAATTTCACTACGTCTTAATCCATAATATATCGCCAATATAATAGCAGTTTCAATATTCGTTCCCTTTGCAATTCTCAGTACCTCTTTTAGTTGTTCAGCGGTATAATAACTTGCATGATATTTCTCTATTTTCGGCAATTTAACTCTATCCGCCGCATTAAATGGTAAAATACCTTCAAAGACTAAGTCGGCAAGTGATTTTCTTATATTTGCATGACAGTGCTTGACAGTATTAGCCGATAAACCTTTGTCCATCAATGTAGAATATAATTTTTTAATATGATGTGGTTCAATTTCTTCTACCGTAATACCTAACTTATCAAAATACGGTACAATATGACGTTCTATATTACGCCTATAACCTTCATATGTTGATTTTCTTATATTATACTTATGATTATCAAGCCAATATGAAATATACTCACTATATAACATATCTCGTACAGGCGTATATTTACAACATTCATATTTTTCCTCATACTTTCGCTTTAATTCATCACAATATTTTTCAGCTCTGCGTTTATTATTCCCCTTGACAGGAATTTTGGTACTAATTTCTTTTCTGTGCCATTTTTTATCAACATCTTTCCATTTTACTACTGCATAGTAATATGGAGAATTAGGTTTTATTCTTATATATCCAATCATAAAGCTTGTTTCCTTTCTAAAAAATTATAGCCTATTCAATAAATTTATTGAATAGGCTTTTTTCTTATTGAGATAGTAAATATTCAATAAGAACAGTTTTGGGTATAAGATATTTTCTTCTCAATCTTCTACTCTGTATCACTCCTTCTTGAAGTAATCTATAAGCTGAATTACGTCCTATTCTTAATATTTTACACATCTCGCCGACTGTTATTACATCATGATATTTCTCTAACATAGAATATTCCCCCTATCTACTTTTTCATATGCGTTTTCAAAACATTTGCTAACTCATATCTGTAATCACATGCCTTATCTATATATTTTTGCAAATCATATGAATATAGTTCTCCACTTAGGATTTCTAATACGGCACGATAATAATAAATCTCGCCATACATAAATTTTTGCTTTGAAGCTCTACAATATTCATATATATCCTCTAAAACAGTATGTAATTCAATGTAGTTCATACCATTATAATTATAGACATCAATCAGTTTCTTATGAACAACATATTTCATATCCATTGAATTTTCAGATGGCAAAGTATCATACAAATACACAATAACATCCCTTAAATTTCTATAACCTAGTGCAAATAAATATTCTAACAATTGTGCAAATATATATAGCATTTTAAAACTATACTTATAATTTGTTTTTATAATTTCAATAGTAAATTCTTTAAATTTTTCAACGCTATTAGCTTCTTTGCCTATAATATATGGATATTTTTTTATCATATCACAAAGTTTATATAGTAGTCGCTCCGAAAAAATTTCTTCTCTAATCATTAGCTCAATAGCCTTCAATGCTTCATTAGCAGATAGATAATTTATAGAGTTAAGAATAGCTTCAACTATCGAATAATCAGATTGCTCATCCCAGACCTCCCAAATAGTGCGAAAAGCAATGTTGCTTTTCACACTATTTGAAATAGAGTTATAAATTTCGTTTTTCTTTACTTCAAATGTCTTCATAAAATATCCCTTCCTTATCTTTTATAATTTCTTGAGCATTATTTTTTAGCAAGTAAAATCCTGACACACCCCTATTATTCCTGTCTTTAAATTCAGTCGTAGTATAATCTCTAAATTTCTGAATGAGACCGTACGAGTCCAATTCCTTACGAATACTACGCTCAGATTCATAAAAATCAATATTTAATGAGTCACAATAACCTTTTACTTTGTCAAAAACTACACCGCTTTTAATAAAATAAATACCATCTTTTTCGAAAATATCAAATACTGCCCCATCTTTCGCTTCTGCAAAAGAAACAATATTCAAGCGATTATTTTCAATAAGATTAAATAATGCCATAAGAAATAACTGTGATGAAGATTTCTGCGAATACTTCATCCCTGTTTTCATCATCAATTTCTCAAAATCCATTACAAAACTACTTTCATCAACCTGTTTACCCATACTAGCAAAAAATTCTCTAACTTTTGTCCACATTGCAAGAATCCACGCACAAATATCTACATATCTGTTACTGATATCATATTTCTTAAATTTCTCCCTGTATTTGGCACGATATTTTGCAAATAACTTTAGCAATTCCTCTGTAAAATCATCTGTACTCATTGAAAATTGGAGAAACTTTATGTAAAACCACGTAGTTAATGATGTATTTTCTTGTAATTCAGTGAGAATATCCCAGTCCACCTCATCGTCATCATATGATAAAATCAGCATCCTTGTATACGATGAATTTTGTAGTTGTGGAATATCCTCACCCGTTATTAATGGCATACACGTTACATTTGAATTGTCAATTTTTCCACCCATCATCTTCTGTGCCGACGTGGTAGTATCACCCGCCAAACGAATTATACGTTCATTTTTACTCATCATTCCTGGACGTTTTGATTTTGACATATCATCAATTATCAGCAATACATCCCGATATAATTTTAATGCTTGTTTCAATACCGCTTCAGTATCCTCAAAAGAAAATGTTTGACCATTCCAAGGATTAATAAGAGCCTTTACAGAACTACTTTTGCCCCGATTAAATCTTCCTTTGATAAATATAGAAAACTGAGGTTGATTATCTGTCTGCTGTAATTGTGTTGTAAACATTGCCAACAGTGATACACATAGCAATATTTTGGGATATAATCTATGTTTTAATACCTTAAAATATCTTGACATCATATGATTGCTTAAGGTTCCATTATCAGGTTGCGTGCTTAATTTAAATTGAGACTCTGCCATTCCATTAATCACTTCAGAAACATCATTTACACCAATTTTATATTTATCCAAAATATAGTAACTTAGATCTTTATTCCAACCTTGATAGAGATATATCACTTTTGTTTTCACTTCTTTCAGCATTTCATCAAAATTCAATTTAATTTCCTTAAATTCTGATAAAGGTATATCAGGAATCTTGTCATATCCAAACCTTGTACGAAGATTCTTTACGTTCAGCACATAATCATAATTCCCCGAAAAACCTCCTACCACAATACCATTAACAATCACATTGACACATAATTTACAAACGCTATCTTTATATGAACAAAGTTTGTACTGACACTGCGGGATCAGCTTTATAGTAGTTGTTATCGAAGTATTTGAGTATGTTTTGTTATTCATTTTTATCATTCCTACCTTAATTACTTTTATTTGCAATTGCAAGATTAATAATATCATATAATCACAAAAAAATTAGTAAAATCATATTATGGTAAACTGGGTCTTTTTTTCTTACTAAATTTATTGTTTACAAACAAAAATAGCAGTACCCTTTTATTGGTAACTGCTATTTTTATTTTTAATATTTAATTCTATATCGTTTATGGAAAAACGGTAAATCCATATTACTTTCATTTTCTTTATATGATATACCATATAGAGTATTAATATATTGTTTTTGACTATATTCTTCAATGGATTCATATTTATATTTTTTTGTGCTCTTTAGATAAAAATGATACGACATTCCAAATCTTCGCCGTTTTGATACAATGGTCACATATTTTTTTAATTTATCTGCTTCCAAATCATATAAAGGTAATTCATCTAATATAAAATCATTATCTTCAACGTTATCCATCAAGTCATAATAAAGCTCAAAATTCTCAATTTTATCAAAACTATAAGACACATTGCCCTCTACTTCCACCAAATAATTATATAAACTAGATATAAATCTATCTAATATTTTCTCCATTTTAAGTGTATCATATTTTCTTAGCAAATCTATAACATAGTATGTAAAAGTCTGCATTGTTTTCTCTACAATCTCCGAAGCTTTAAGCGTTGCATCTATAAATTTCTCTTTAAGATCTTCAGTATAATTATCTATTATATATTGATGAAGAGGCGTAAAACCAAAATTTCTAATATAATAAATAATTTGAACCAAATTTTCTTTTTCAGAGTTTTTAATTTCTCTCTTAACTATTTCTCCAAATGTTTTTAATCCATATAATCTTTCTATAATAATAAATTCAGCTAAATTAGCACTGGGTGTAGCATTTTTAATATTTGTGCAGATATTAAAATACAAATTATATATATCTTCAGATATTTCCTCACCAGATGTATTAGGAATCAAATTATATGTCTGAATATATGTGCTATTATATAAAGAATCTAAATTAAACAAACTATATACAAGATTGGGATAAATTTTTGATATTGCAGTGTGATACCCCTTATCCGTTTCATCAAAAACAAACTGTTCATAAAACTCAAAAAAGCTGCTAAATTTATGATTTATACCTTTATATATTTTGTTTCTCGTTTGTTTTAGTAAAGTTTCAAATTTTATATAAATATTGTCTTTCTCATATATATTATCATTTGTAGGTCCAAATAGACTATTAATGTACGCTTTTTTAGCTATATTATCCTTATTATTTCTACATATCTTCCTTATGTACACTAATTGTTCTATTATATTGATAACAACGCATTGAAAAATAACATTAAATGGCACAGTATATTTATAGGGCATAATCATTATATTTTCAATATCATTAAAAACATCTTTAATTTTTAGTGATTTAAATTTTTCACGACATATCTGCAAGTTTGTTCTTGAATATATAAATTTACACATATCCATTAAACATTTCCAAATACAATCTTTGTCATAAGCATCTTGTAAAGTCATATCCGGTGCATAGTTTTTACATCCTTTATATAATTCATCCAAAACTTTATTAATATCATTCAATTATAATCCCTCCATTACAAAATCTCTTTTAATATATCTTTTGTCAATTTTGATAGTGGTCTTTTATTCAAATCTTTTGAATTTATATAATTACCAAAAATAATTCTTACTAGTTCCTCTTCATCTTTGAACAAATTACCATACGACTTATACAATTCTTTTATTTGCGACCTACTATAAATAATTCTTTTCTTTAGAATCTCTTGCACATAATCGCGATGAAACTTATATGATTCCAGAATTTTTAAAGTTTCAATATCGCTTTTTATATTTTTACCATCAGCACCGGTAGTTTTAAAAACTATTTCTATATTATCATTCTTTTTTATGTAATTTGAAGATAACGGTTTATATGATATCTTTAATTTTTCTCTATCTATTTGCTCATCAAAAGGTGAGATTAACAATTCTCGGTTTAATTTGATATGATTACAAGTTCCACAGGACGGTATTAAATTATACAAACAAATAGCAAACAACGGATTACTACTTTTATCAAAAAAATGGTCTAATTGTGCAGATGCATATTTCTTCCCTCTGTTGATTATATAGTTTTCATTGCAATATGGGCAAACTTTCACATTCATTTTTTTTATAATCAAATTGTTAAGATTTTTATAACTAAATTTGTTATAAGTTTTTAGTAACTTTTGAGGTATTTTATCGTTTATATTATATTTCGTGTTGTTAGCTTGATTTTGAATAGACTTAATTTTAATATAAAACTTTTTCAAATCTTTATATTCAGCTACAATAAAATTTTCAAATACACTATTACTATATACACAAGAAAAATCATTCAATGATATTCCCAAATTTATTAAATAAGCTGATATTTCTTTTTCATCTCGAATATAATATTTGTTTCTATTTTTAGGCAACACTCTCCCATTTACAATAACCTCTTTTATTGCCTTTATATACCACTGTACATCTCCCAATTTACTTATCGAATTCATTGTTTTCACCATCTATAATTTTTAAAATTTTATCCCTTAAAATTTCAGGGTTACTGTTCATTTTACATGTTTCTCGTATTCTTGTAATAATTTCATCTTCAGATATTTCTGATGTATCACTTAAATATTTTTTATCAAATTCATTTTGAAGTTTGGCTTTCAGAATCGGCTCTCCTACATTTGAAATTATGTATTTTATTTTTTCCGGGCTCATTTTTTCATCATTCTCTATTTTTTCATCAAACAAATTATCAATAACATCATCTAATATTTTTCTCGAATATTCTCCAATAGTATATTCCATAAAAAATCCGTCACATAGCATATCATGTATATTAGCACTAAATATAGAAATATTCGGCTGTTGAACTTTGCACATACCATTGGAATCTTTCTCTAAAAATAAAGTGTTGCATGACAAGATATCCGATAATATAAAAGGTGAATGTGTTGAAATAATTATTTGGAAACATCTATCATCTGCGAATGCGCCCAAGAATTTCACAATGTCATTTATGAAATTCCTAGCAAGTTCAGGGTGCATATTAATTTCAGGTTCATCAAATATTAATATAAATTTTTCTTTTCCATCACTAAACAACCTATTGTCTATTTGTTCCATAACGGACGCATAAATTCCTAAATTATTAGTTTCACCATCGCTTAACTCTTTCAAAATAGGTTCAAAAAAGCCACTAAACATTGCAAACATTTCTTCAAATTCACTATTTTTATAATCCCTATCAAGTAAAACATCTATAACTTTTTCTATATTTTTTAATTGCGTATCCTTATTTAGTACAATATCTATAGACTCGCTTGTAATTTTAATATATCTGTTGTCCAATACTGATACAAAATTATTAAATTCACTAAAGAAAAATCGTTTTGCATCTCCGTCTATATAATCTATTAAATGCTCAAGAATCGAAATATAATATTGAATAACATCTTCATATGTATTTATCTCATTTTCAATTAATTTTACACTTTTTACTCTTTCCTTTTCTACTGAACTTAGTTGAACCGCATAAATATACTTTATAAAATCTTCTATAACTTTACATTTATATCTCCATTTATCATCAATAGTTGTATATATTTCTTGAAAAAACATATGTTCTTTATCTATATATGGACTATAATATTTTATTTTCAAAGTATATTCTTTGTCCGAAAACATATCAGCTTTACCATTGTACTTTTCTTGCAAAAAATACAAGAGCACTTTAATTTTATTAATCCATAAATTTGATTTTAATTTTGCTATTCTTCGAGGTATTGCAATCTTATAGTCATCTTGAGGTTTTAACGATATATGATCATATATCTCCGGATTATAATTTTCTCTAAATGATATAATGGCTAATTTATCTTGTTCACCTCTATAATCTCCATAAATTCTAAGATTTTTTAATTCGTATTCTCCCTTCTTTATATTCATATCATATTTATATTCAAATTTACCTTTATGATAGTAACATGCCACACTAAACCAACCTTTACTATCAAAATAATTAAAGTCAGGAATTGTATTATTCACGATTTTAGCAGAACTACTAATACAATTTCCCTCAAAGCAAAACAATTCTTCACCGCTGTCATCAATCCCCAAATAATAAATAAGAAAATATTCTGCATATTGAATCTCTTTTTCTACGTCATCAGGATATCTATACCCTATTTTATTCTTCTTTTTTAAAACAATCCTATATTCTGCATTATTTTTATTTCTGTCATCAATCTTCATTCCAATTAAATCTAACAAATTGGTCTTTCCAACACTGTTACGACCTACTACTGCATTAATATTTTTTATGTATGATGGATATATATCTTGATATTGTTCATTACGATTAATAAATATCATATTTTCTAATTTATCGTATTTAACATCAAATCTACCGCTTAAAGGTAATTCTACTTCTTTATAGTTTCTATATTTATCTATATACACATATATAAGTTCCATCTGAATACATCCCTTCTGTATATGTCTACAAAACCTTCGTTTTTGAAACATTTTGAAATTGTATCATAAACCCACTTCAAAACTTTGAAATCTGTATCAAAACTCATCTCAAAATCAATATCTCAAAAATCTACATTTTATACACATATAATATCATAAATTTTCAGTAATTTCAATATTTTACTTTTTTAAATGTCGGTATAAAGTAGCACGTTTCACTCCGGTAAGTTCTTCGATTTCAGACATGGTATATTCCTTTGTATCGTACAGTCGTTTTGCCTTGTCAATCAATTCACTGCTTATCGGTGGTCTGCCGCCTTTTCGTCCTCTCGCACGAGCGGCGGAAAGTCCTTCTCTTGTTCTGTCTGCAATACAGTCACGCTCAAATTGACTTATAGCACTTATTAATGTAAACAATAGCTTACCGGTTGCCGTAGTTGTGTCTATGTTTTCTTTAAGCGAAACAAGATTGACTTTCTTCTTATTGAATAGCTCCATAAGTTCAATTAAGTCTTTCGTCGAACGACCTAATCTTGAAAGTGACTCTATTACAACAGTATCTCCCTCCGATAATCTGTCGAGCATCTTTTCAAGCTCCGGACGATTACGCTTCGTCCCGGTCATCTTCTCGCTGTATATCTGATTAACACCATACTCCGATAACATATCAATCTGCCTGTCAAGTACCTGCTCCTCCGTAGATACTCTCGCATATCCAAATTTGTAATTCTTCATAACTTCGCCTCCAATAAAAAACACCGAAAGCATTAACTTTCAGTGTTCATAGTTATCCTATATTATTTAATATATTATTTTTTTCATTTGTAATTTCTTGAAATATTTCCTTTGCATCATTTTGTTTACACAAGTCAGGATGATATTGTTTTGCAAGTTTTCGATACTCTACATTCAATATATTTTCATCACTATGTGCTTGAGGAGAAAACCAACTGCTGCCATAAGGTCTGTCCACATTTAATGTGCAGGTATATCTGTTTGTATTATTATTGCTTTTGGTATTCCTTTTAGAATATTTATACTCAGATTTAGTTTGCTTATTTTTCTTTACTTCTCCAAACGGATTATCATAGTACATTAAATTTAATCTTATATCATTTGGTACGACAAACAAAAAGGATTGATAAATATATAGCAATACATCATTCGTACTGTCACTAAGTATATGGTATAACAGTTCATTGTTCCTAAAAACAGCTAATATTAAGCCAACAAATTCATCATCACTTTTTTCCAACTCTCGAATATACAAATCTACACTGTTAATCTTATCGTTCAATTCCTCTTTTATTTCAAATTCTAATTCATTATATTCTATCTGCAAATCCTTTATTTCTTCCCTTAAAATTTTAGACTGTTCAGTCAAAGTTTCAATATTGACTCTTAAATTTTGTACTGCCCCATAATCTCTTTCTTCATAAGCAATTCTAAGTTCTCTTTGTAACTTGTTGGTGTAGTCCACGATTGATTTTGCTTGATTTCTTTTATCTTCACACTCTTTCTTTAATTCGTCAACATATTTTTTCTTTTTTATCAAGGTTTCTGTTGTCAGTAAACAAATGTCTTGTCTGTAACTCACAGATAAATAAAAAGCTACCGTACTATAATCATACAATCTATCCGCATCATCACTTACCGTCCATAATTTATCTCTTAAAAAATCCACAATTACATCCGTTTGATTTAAGATAATTGCATAATGTAAAGGTGTTAAGCCAATGCTGTCTGTCCAATCCCAACATTCCTCAGGCGGTGTAATACCTTCTTCAATATCCTCATACACAAGTTTCATTTGAGCATTGTAATACTTTCCTTTGAAAAAATCAAGATTACGTCTTGTTCCTATATCAAAGTCCTTTAAAATATTATCTTCATACATTTCATCATTTCTTAACCTTATATTTATGTATGCCAGAATCAAATTGTAATCCTTTGATAATGCATTTTGATTGAGAATATTATCATGTACTTTTTGTAAATACTCTAAATTCATTTCCACTTCAACATTTGATAAATCACTGATAAATGATTTTATATATATCTGTATATTATTCTCAACCATATGCCGAATAGCAGTATCTTTTATATTAGAAACAAATGTCTTAAATTCAGCTTGATTTGACATTCTGAATTTTTCTTCTGCTCTTAAAAATATTATTTTTTTCTTCAATCTTTTATTTTTTTGAAGTTCATTTAAAGCCGCATCTAATTCTTCGGGCAAATCTCCACATTTTATTTCTTGCGCAGACACTAATACAATTTCATAATATTCATTGTCATTCTGTTCTTTTGCCCAAGTATATTTTCTTATGAGAATTGACTGCATCTTTTTCATAAAATCAATAAGTTCAATTCCTGCTTTATTGACACCAAAAACAGTATCTCCCCTCATAATTCTTGCTTCCTCGGAATTTACCATTACCACTTCTGCCATATCATTTTTTTGCAATATAACATAACGACATAACTCTGAAAACGGTACCCTATTTACTTCTGCCCAATCATCATGACTCGGATGGTGATAAATAGCACAGTCCGTAATAATGTTACCACCTAACGATAATGGTGCTAAGATTATTGAACTTTTAATAAATGCAACAATTTTTTCACTGCGTGGAATTTCGTAAGCCTCATATATATTATCTATATTTTTAATCTTGCTTGTGTCAAAATTTATTTTTGTATAGGTGTGCGGTATTTCTTTTATTTCAGACAAAAATGATTTTTGCATATAATTTTCTCCTCTATATATTCCAGATAAAATGCCATAGGAATATTTTCCTATGGCATTCTCATAACTATCTTGGTGGTAGTTGCTTATGTACTTCATTTCCACAATGTTTACATCTACCTGACAAATAATCTTTGTGTTGAGTCGTTAAACGAACCAATGTACCACAACGTGTGCAAACTGCTGTTCTATCCATGTAATCCCACCTCTTTTCTTTTATTAATTTATTATAATAAAAATTATAATCTTTAACTGACAAATAAATTACGACTTCGTTCCCATCCTTCGCTTATACACTCTCTATGCGGATGAATATGATTATCTAATCTTTTAAAATTATTTGTTTTTACAACATGTTCAAATAATTTGTTTATTGAACTACTTTTATTCATATTGCACATTTATTTGCACCTCAACATCTTCGCTCTTTTAGGGCTCCTTGCAACTCCTATTCCATTTTCAAAACAATATGCCAATAGCTCTGTCGCTTCCGCTATTCCTTTGCTATCTGATTGCGTTAAATAATATAAAGCATAAGCATAATCTTTTTTTACATATTCCCCATTTAAATAATAATATCCCAATTTATATTGTGCCTTGCCATATTTTTGTCTTGATAAATTACGCAATTTTTCTAATCCTTGTTCAATATCTCCTTTTTCAATTAAATCCATTGCTTCATTAAATATATTATCTAATATATTTTCATCATTTATATTCTTCAAGCTTGTATCCATTGTTCTCCTCTACTTTCTTATTTTTTTCATTTAAACCGTATCGAATTTTTAAGTAAAAAATAATGTCTATTTTTGTTATTTCGATTATAACACACTAAAACACAAATTGCAATAGTGTTGCAATTATTTTTTATTGCTTTTTGTCCTCTTTAATAAGTTCAGCGTTAAAGTATATAATAATATTGAGGTGACTGACTATGTTTAATCAAAAAAAATTTGTTGTAACTCCTAAAACAGAAAGTTCTGTTACTGTTACAGTAAGAATCGAAAAAGAATCACATGACCGACTTGAAGAGTTAGTTTTAAAAAGTGGTCGTAGCAGAAACGAACTTATTAACAAAGCTATTAAATTTGCTCTTGATAATCTTGAATTTGACGACGGAAAAGAGGAATAAAATTATCCCTCTTTTCTTTTGTCGTTGTAGTAATTGAGCAGCGTTGTTATACATATTTCGACTAAACCGAAAAGCAGCTGTTCAATATACTTGTTGTTTGGTGTTACACTTCCAAGAAATCATCTGCGTACAACATTTCCTCCACCTCCTCCGGCGTAAAGCCGTTATTTAGCAAACAGTCGATTTCATCGCTGTCATACCCATAATACTGTGCGACGCTTTTTATGTCGTCTACATACTCGTTGCGATTTGAATATTCAAACCCCTTTCGCCAATCGTAACCGCAACTTCCGTATTCGTCAAAGTCGAACTTAGTTCTCTGTATCTTACCTTTATTCGATATTTTAAGTATTTCACCGGCTTGAATTTCAATATCTTCATAATCTCCATGCTTCAAGTCGTGAAACAACTCCGTATCAACAAGTGCTTTCCAAAGTATCGATATTGTTGACGCATACACATATACTTGTCTTTTCTTGAAATGCAATATTGATATTGGACTGTCGCCCTTTACTATGTAAAGATTATCGTTTGAATCAAGCACCGAAAATGAAAAACTACCCTCAACCTTTTCAGCCATATACTTAAGGCTCTTAAAATCAAGTTTCTTTTGTGATTCGATTAATTGCACCGCAATGTAACTGTCGGTATCAATAATAGTTGACGGCAATCTCAGTTCACGTCTTAATTTTTTGTCATTACAGATTATACCGTTATGTGCAAGTGCAAATTCTTCATCGCCGCACATACCTTTAAACGGATGGTTATTACCGTTAAAATTTAGTGTCCCTTGCGTAGCATGACGAGTATGTCCCATTACTGCGACTGTGTTTTTAGGGACACTAAAACTCATTTCATATGCGCTTTTACTTTTCTTGAATACCGTCATTTTACCGTTCTTGTTATATGCAATTCCCGTTGCGTCTGTACCCCTTACCGCACTTTCAACTGCAAGCGCTTCCGTTATTTCTGCCATGTCTTTTACCTTATTTCCGTATGACAACACACCATACAATCCACACATATCTTATTCCTCCAATCCTCTTATCTTCAAGTATTCCTTTAGTTCCGCTTTATCTACTGATACTGTTTTCGCAAACTCTTTCCAAGTCATTGTCTGAAATTCTTCGTCAGCCAGATTTATCGCCATTTCACAAAGTAAATCCACAAACTGCAACGTAGCCATAAAGGTTTTGTACCTTAAAGTACCTCTGAATATTCTCAGTTCCACGGTAAATGTATTTGTAAGATTAACCGCAGTATATCGTCCAAGTCCAGATGTTTTCGCACCTTTAAGGCTTTCCTTAGGATTATCCATACTGCAACCGTATCTTGACGCCCACCTGTCCGCTTGAGTTTCGGTACGACGAGAAAATCTCAATATCTTATCCCAAAACTTCTCAAAGAAATACACAATCCTTGCAATAGTATTTTCTTGCTCCTCCACACTTTCACCGAGTGCCGCTCTGTTTATATGCACATGAAGGCCACACGTTCCGCTGTTATGACTGTAATATCCCATTTCAAGTGCTTCGTCTAAAATCTTTTTCCACGGTATTGTTTTTGTATGATATTCCAAAGTCGCAGGGTGACTTACAATTTCAAAACCATCATCAAGTGAGCCGT
>OGYN01000672.1_pt1 | contig 30555 bp, 25 predicted proteins | sample 1576551 | NCBI WGS metagenome assembly OGYN01 (sample SAMEA3541589, study PRJEB24748) | human gut metagenome | biome: human gut; feature: human-associated habitat; material: faeces | place: China | collected 2012 | reverse complement strand
TGCAATTGCATGACGCGCACCTCGCAGCAAGAATGCCGAGGCATTCTTGAATTATTCGCTGGTAGTGTAGCTAAACAGTTACGTTCCTTTCCGCATCTATTCATATGCATGGAACCGTAGCTTTTCTTGTGTACGCTGTCCGTGTTTTGCTGACGTCAAAAATTATATAATTCACGTATACGAATGGAGGCAAAACAACATGAGAAACTACACAACCCAGATGGATGCAGCTCGTAAGGGGATTCTCACCCCGGAAATCAAAACAGTAGCTGAAAAAGAACATATGGAAACTGACAAACTGATGAAGCTTGTCGCTGAAGGAAAAGTTGCGATCTGTGCGAACAAAAACCACAAAGCACTGAACCCGGAAGGTGTCGGAAGCATGCTCCGCACAAAGATCAATGTCAATCTCGGAGTTTCCCGTGACTGCAAAGATTATAATATTGAGATGCAGAAAGTAATGAGCGCAGTAGAACTCGGTGCGGAAGCGATCATGGATCTTTCCAGCCATGGAGATACACAGCCATTCCGTCGTAAACTGACTTCTGAATGTCCTGCTATGATCGGTACAGTTCCTGTATACGACAGTGTCATTCATTATCAGAGAGATCTTGCTACTCTGACTGCACAGGATTTCCTTGATGTTATCCGTATGCATGCAGAAGACGGTGTTGATTTCGTTACACTTCACTGTGGAATCACAAGAAAAACAATTGAACAGATCAAAAAGCATAAACGTAAAATGAACATCGTAAGCCGTGGAGGAAGCCTTGTATTTGCATGGATGAGTATGACAGGAGAAGAAAATCCATTCTATGAATACTATGATGAAATCCTTAATATCTGCGAAGAATATGACGTGACAATCTCACTTGGTGATGCATGCCGTCCAGGATGTCTGGCTGACGCTACAGATGTATGCCAGATTGAGGAGCTTGTACGTCTCGGTGAACTGACAAAACGTGCCTGGGATCATAATGTTCAGGTTATGGTAGAAGGACCTGGACATGTACCGCTTGATCAGGTTGCAGCTAACATGAAAGTACAGCAGACCATCTGTATGGGAGCTCCTTTCTATGTACTTGGACCTATCGTTACAGATATCGCGCCTGGATATGACCATATCACTTCCGCGATCGGTGGAGCTGTTGCAGCAATGAACGGTGCTTCCTTCCTCTGCTATGTAACACCGGCTGAGCATCTTGCTCTTCCTAATGTTGAAGATACAAAACAGGGAATCATTGCTTCTAAGATCGCAGCTCATGCTGCTGATATTGCCAAGGGAATTCCTGGTGCAAGAGATATCGATGATAAGATGGCAGATGCCCGCCGTGTTCTTGACTGGGATGCACAGTTTGAATGCGCTCTGGATCCTGAAACTGCAAAAGCAATCCGCGACAGCAGAAAACCGGAGGATGACCACAGCGATACTTGTAGTATGTGTGGAAAATTCTGTGCAGTAAGAAGCATGAATAAAGCACTGGCCGGGGAGTATATTGATATTCTGTAAGTGTCCAGAATACGCATCGCATTTTGGGAGATTAATTCCAAACAGTTATAAATTAAGGGAAAGCGGTTAAAGTCGCTTTCCCTTTTGTATTTACGCGAGCAACGAGCCAAAGTCCGAATTTACGATGATGAGGCTACATTTCTGCAACCGGAGCACTTTAATAATTCACATCTATCTAACTCGTCACAACTCATTTATTTGTCATCACTATACACCTCTCAACAATGCACTATTGCATTTCTTTTATAATTTTTCCAATAAACTCCACACTTTCCTCTAACTCTTCTGCAATCTGATCTGGTGTTTTTTTCTTCTGTAACTTTCTTTGAATTAATTCCTTTAACAATTCATCTCTTCCATGTTGAACTCCATCATCATACATTTCCTGTATTGCCTTACACATATCAATCATCTCCTCCTTATGTTCCGCTTCACCTGGTATTTGTTTCATGTTTAGAAAAGCTTTCATTGCCTGACTCGTTTCATAGTCAACGTTCTGAAAGAACTTTTTATTCTCGTTAATGTAATCCGTTAATTCTTCCTTACTGTCCCTATATCTTAGCATAGTTAGTATCACTTGTAAATCATCCGAAAATTTTTCAACATCTTCCAATCGTTCTGCATCTACAAGATTGATTTTATAGTTCGGAAGATATTTCTCCAAAATTTCGTTCTCTTCTTTCGTACTCTCCAACTGAAACATATCATACAGATCAACAGGTCCATCCCACGGCTCTGAACCATAGTAAAAGACTAATGAAATAATCGGTATCAATCGATCCTTTTTTCGAAATTGCGACAGATATTCTCCTGCGGTAAGATGCTCCAACGGCTGTCCTGCTTTTTTGTTCTGTTTTCGTCGGTCATTAAAGTTTTTCCAATTATTCCGAATTTGTGTTTCGTAATCCATTCCATCATAAAGCATCACCTTGTGCGGCATCGCATAATGAATTTTATCCTGTGATTCATTCGCAAGAAGCACAAGCGTAGCCTGATTCCGCCATTTCATAATAATATCGCGGTATTTTTTCATGTTCTTTGTTTTCCCGGCCCGATTTTTTACGCTGACAGATGAAACGGGATTTACTTCTTCCAAATCCTCCGGCAATATCACCTGTCTTCCACCATAAATCACACCATTAAATAAATTTGCAAATCTTGTCTTCTCGCTTAACCAGATATTCACATTAACATCTGCTTTTCCCATAGACTCTTCCTCCTGTTTTTTATTCTTTTGTTATTTTGTAACTCATCAAAATGGAATCTCCTGCTGATACAGCCTTGAATATGAGATAAAGTTATCCTTTCGATAACACATTCAGACAAATGAAATATAGAAAATATATGTCTGAGATTTTGATGTGAATTAACTATAACAAAATCATTCAAAGGTGTCAATTAGAAAAACAGTTACAACATTTTAAAAAAAGCTATCAGTTACAACACATTTCATCTTAATTGTTGTAATCAATAGCTTTTTATATTTCCTTCTTATTCCGGATTCACAATCTTCCCGGCAACTGCACATGCCGCTGCAGTTCTCGGACTTGCAAGATAAATCTCTACCTTAGATGTTCCCATACGTCCAAGGAAATTTCTGTTATTCGTTGCTACAACACGTTCTCCGTCAGAAAGGATTCCTCCTGTTCTTCCGCAGCACAGTCCGCAGCCCGGATGTGTAATGATCGCACCTGCTTCTGCCAGAATATCCAGTGTTCCGTCTGCCAGTGCCTGTCTGTAGATCTTGCGGCTTGCCGGTGTAACGATCAACTTCACAAAGTCTGCAACTTTCTTCCCTTTGAGTACTTCTGCTGCAGCTCTAAGGTCTTCCAGACGACCGTTTGTACAGGATCCGATAAATACCTGGTCAATCTCTGTTCCTTCCAGTTCACTAACATTTCTGATCTTATCAACCTGGGACGGACATGCCATAACCGGAACGAAATCCTCTGCCTTATATGTCATAGTTTTCATATAGACAGCATCTTCATCTCCAACAAGGCTTTTCTGGTAGTCGTTGAGTTCAATCTCACAATATTCTGCCGTCTTCTCATCCGGTGTGAAAAGTGCACATTTTGCTCCTGCCTCGATTGCCATGTTTGCCATTGTCATACGGCTTGCAACTGACATATTCTCAATCGTGCTTCCCGAGAATTCCAGTGCTCTGTAAGTTGCTCCGTCCGCACGGAGATCTCCGATCAATCGGAGAATGATATCCTTGGACATTACATTTTCCGGAAGTTCTCCGTCAATCACAACTTTGATCGTCTCTGGAACTTTGATCCACATTGTACCGGTTCCGAGAATACTTGCCATTTCTGTATAACCGATTCCGGATGAAAATGCGCCGACACAACCATAAGTTGTCGTATGGCTGTCTGTTCCGAATGCGATATCTCCAGGTTTCACATATCCGGCTTCTGTCATCAACTGGTGACAGATTCCGTCGCTTCTATGTACGTGAGTCAGTCCATATTTTTCTACAAATTCATCTCCTTTGTGAAAATGTCTTGTGTCATCCTGCTGGCTTGCCGGAACCAGGTGGTCATAAATCAAAACCACTTTATCCGGATCGTGAAGCTTTGTAAATCCCATCTCTTCAAATTTATCTGCTACAAAAGGAATGAAAATATCATGGATCATGCATCTGTCAACATTAACTGTCACGATATCTCCCGGCTTTACTGCCTTTCCTGTATTATGTCTGATAATCTTTTCAATAATCGTCTCGCCCATCATGCTCTCCTTTCTGCTCAATCCTCAAGTCCATTCAGCTTGCGCATAGCTTTTACAAGTCCGCCTGCCTGAATGATGCTCATCAGATTCTCCGGCAGAGAAGCAATCGGATATTCTTTGCCATTATAGTCTACATGCTGATTCATCACGACATCAATTGTGTCGCCTTCTTTCATATCATCATACAGATCCGGCTGCTCGATCAAAAGCAGACCATTATTGATTGAATTGCGGAAAAAGATTCTTGCAAATGATTTCGCGATCACACACTGGATTCCAAGTGCTTTGATGATCTCCGGTGCCTGCTCTCTGGAAGATCCACATCCAAAGTTCTTTCCTGCAACGATAATATCACCTTTCTGGATCTGTCCTGCCAACTCCGGACGAAGCGGACTGAATCCATACTGTTTCATATCGTCAATTGTTTTCAGTGCAAGATACTCTGTCGGGATGATGATATCAGTATCGATATCATCTCCGAGTACCCACACCTTTCCTGTAAATTTATCCATAGTTCACCTCAAAATATATAAGTTCTTCTCTGTGTAAGTTACCTCTTGTTCCTTTCACCTTACAGATCAGATGCAAGTGCGATCTCACCCTTAATTGCTGATGCAGTAACTGTTGCTGCGGATCCAAGATACACTTTTGAACTTGGGTGTCCTGCACGACCCTTGAAATTACGTGTTCCTGTACTGATCAGAACTTCATTTTCACCGATAACTCCCTGGCAGCTTCCCCAGCAGACGCTGCAATTCGGATTCATTACAATTGCACCTGCCTCCATGAAAATGTCAAGAAGTCCTTCCTTAAGAGCCTGGCGGTAAATTGTCTGGCTTGCCGGAACAACAAGGAAACGAACCTTATCTGCAACTTTCTTTCCTTTGATGACTTCTGCTCCGACACGAAGATCTTCAATACGTCCATTATTACAGGAACCTAAAAATGCTTCATCAATCTTAATTCCACGCACTTCTTTTGCCGGACTTAAATTATCTACAAAATCAGGTTTTGCCACGACCGGTTCCACTTTAGAAAGATCGATTGTATACTCTCTGATATAATGTGCATCCGGATCACTGTGAAATACAGCTTTCGGCTCACGGCCATGCTCTTTCAGGTATTCCATTGCTTTTTCATCTGCCTCAAAGATACCTGTCTTGGCTCCGGCTTCTACTGCCATGTTGCAAAGTGCGATACGATCACTGATGCTCAGTGTCTTTGCACCTTCTCCTGTGAACTCCATTACTTGATAGTTACATCCGTTCGCACCAACCTGACCGATAATTGTCAGAATCAGGTCTCTTGCATAAACACCTTCCGGAAGTTCTCCGATCAGATTGAATTTCACGGATTCTGGAACGAGTACCCAGGACTGTCCTGTCACCATTCCATAAAGGAAGTCTGTACATCCGACACCTGTACCGAACGCTCCGAGTGCTCCGTAAGAACAAGTATGGCTGTCAGCTCCGAAGATCAGTTCTCCCGGACGGACATAGTTCTCCATCATAACCTGATGGCAGACACCCTTTCCTTCCCAGAAGTCAATTCCGTTCTCTTTTGCAAAATCTCTCATCTTCTTCTGAGATGCCGCTGTCTTCGGACTGTCTGATGGCACATTATGATCCACAATGAATACCAGTTTCTTCGGATCTGCAATACGAGGATTCTTTAATTTGTTATTATACATATCAACAGTAAGATGTGTCGTTCCATCATTACTCATCATTCTGTCCAATGTTACTGTATGGATATCTCCCGGTTTTACGCTGTCCACACCGGCTGCAGCAGCGATGATCTTCTCTGCGATTGTCATTCCCATAGTTCTAGTCCTCCTTATTCAGTGAAGCGATCAGTCCACCCTGATTCAGAATATTCTGCATATACTCCGGCAGCTTTGTACAGGAATAAGTCTTTCCATTCGCCTCAGCTGTTCCGTCAGACATGCGAAGTTCCATTGTATCACCTGTCTTCACCTCATCCGGAAGCTCCTTACAGACAATGACCGGAAGTCCGATATTGATTGCATTTCTATAGAAGATTCTTGCAAATGATTTCGCAATGACAGCCTGTACTCCAAGTGCTTTGAGCACACCCGGTGCCTGCTCTCTGGAGGATCCACAACCAAAATTCTCTCCTCCGACTACGAAATCTCCCGGTTTTACTTTTTTCGCAAAATCCGGATCCAATGATTCAAATGTATGGCTCTTCATCTCATCTAAGTTCGGCAGAAGCAGATACTGGGATGCGATGATCTGATCTGTATCAAGATCATTATGAAATTTAAAAATTGTACCTTTTTCCATAATAATAATGTCCTTTCTGTTGTCCTGTGGATAAATTGTATCAATTTAACGTGATGAAGTCCATGAACTATTTTAACAAATCTTCATCTTATTTTGCATTGATTTTCTATATCATACTTCCACTTCGAATGGCAGAAAATCTAAAATATCTTTCTGCACATCGATTCCAGGATATACTTCTATCAATTTCAACCCCTTCGGTGTCAGGCGAAATACACAGCGTTCAGTCACATAAAGTACCTTCTGTCCATTTGCGATCGCGCGTCTGGCAGAAAAACTGATACTCTTGACTCGATCTACAAATTTTGAAATAGAACCTTCCTTCTCAATTTCAACAATCCCCTTCTTCTGTGAAACTTCCAGTCCTTTTGCCGTAAAGCTGAAACAAAATACAACGGTTGGTGTCTTAGCTGTGATATTCGCAAATCCTCCGATTCCGGCAAACGCTCCCGGTCCACGGTGTGCATTCACATTTCCTTCTTTATCCACTTCAAGCGCGCCCATAAAGCAGACATCGAGACCACCATTATCATAAAGGTCAAACTGGTTTGCCATATCATAGACAGATGCCGCACCGATCATTGCTCCAAATGCTTCTCCTGAAACCGGAAATCCTCCGATTCCTCCGGACTCAACCGTCAATGTCACCATATCAAGCATTCCACTCTTTCTTGCAAAACGAGAAACCATCTCCGGAATGCCGATTCCAATATTTACAATATCATCTACACGTAATTCCTTTGATGCACGTTTTCCGATGATATTTGCCACCGTACTGTTCTTTGACTGTTTCACTGAGACAGAATCTAAACGCTCACTCCATGTATTCCACTCTTCATATGGAATCTCAAAGCTTCCTGTCAGTGCTGTATAGGCTTCATTTCTTGCTTCCGGTTCTGCCACAACGATTGCATCTACCAGACATCCCGGAATAATTGCATTTCTCGGTCGTGACGGGGTGTCCACCAGGCGGTCTACCTGTACGATCACCTTGCCGCGATTCGCTTTTACTGCCTGACAAATAGACAGCGCATCACCGGACATAAACATATCGTCAAAAGTAATATTTCCCTTTCGGTCTGCTGCTGTTCCTTTAATCAGTGCAATATTAATTTTCGGTAATTTATAATAGAGAAATTCCTCTCCATCCACTTCCACATGCCTGACCAGTGAATCATCAATTGAGATTCTGTTAATTCCAGGCCCTTCTTTTCTTGGATCTACAAATATATCCAAGCCCACCTTTGAAAGTGCACCCGGGAGACCTCCGGCCTGTGCACGGATTGCATGTGAAATGCATCCAAGCGGAAGATTGTATGCCTCAAACCGGTCTTCTAAAACCAGTTTCTTTGTACTGAGCATTGCTCCAAAATGCCCGCAGATAAGCTTGTCCACAGCACCCTCTCTGATGTATCCTTCCGCATTATGTTCATCATCCCAGACACCAAAACCGGCACTGGAAATCATTGTCAGATGTGTTGGGGACTGCATCTTCTGGTATCTTCTGTAAATTGCTTCGTGAAGTTCAATTGGATTCTCTATTCCGACAAATGAATTCACACAGATACAGTCTCCGTCCCGAATCAGCCGGATTGCTTCATCGGCAGTCATTATTTCATACATGGTGTATTTTCTCCTAGTTCTCTAAAATATCTTTGGAATACATTATACACTATCTTCAGAGTTCAATCATTACAAATCATACAATTATTTTCCATTTGTCTCATTATTCCAACCATCTGGTTACCCAATTCCATGTAAAATCATTAAAAGTGCAAAAAACGAGACAAACCTGTTCACACTATTTGCAGGAGGGATTAGAACTATGCCAAAACGAACACCTATTACCGGAGAGAAGAATCTGATCAGCAAAAGGCTCATTGAACTTCGTCGGCAACGCCATATGTCACAGAGACTTTTAGCTTACAAACTCCAATTGCGCGGATATGATATGGACAAAAATGTAATTACAAGAATAGAAACAAACAAACGTTACGTTACAGACATAGAATTGAAAGCTCTAACTGAGATCTTCGACGTTTCTTATGAATATCTCATTGAGGGAAAAGACATCCTTGAACCTTAACGGATGATAGAAACGGAGGTGAAACTATGGCAAATATTCAACTTGCGGATAATCTACGGCGTTTGAGAAAGCAATATAACTACACACAGGCTCAGATCGGCAAAAAGCTGCATATCACCCATCAGGCTTATTCAAATTATGAAACCGGCGTACGTGAACCAAACCTTCAACTTCTTGCTGAACTATCCTGGATCTATCACACCTCTGTCGACTCGCTTATCACTCAGTACTGCAATGCAAAGAATCCATCATCAGTTGAAGTAAAAAACTATTTCTGTATTAAAATTGAAAATAGTGAAAACGACATTCTTCTTACAAAAAATGAAGTGAATTTACTTTTGAAATACCGTTCTGCTGGGGAAGCTGAACGTAAACTTGCACATGAAGCTTTAGATTTTACTGAACGTTGATTTCTATTTCAAAAAGAACTGAACCCATTGACATTAATTATCTGGGTTCAGTTCTTTTTTATCTCTACTTTCTTCTACGCTGATATTGCATTTCCTGTATACAGCTGATAATACTTACCTTTCTCTTCAATCAACTGGTCGTGTGTACCTCTCTCGATAATCCTTCCCTGTTCAAGTACCATGATACAGTCAGAATTACGAACTGTTGACAAACGGTGTGCGATCACAAAGGTAGTACGCCCATGCATCAGCCGGTCCATACTTTCCTGGATAATACGCTCTGTGCGGGTATCGATTGAACTTGTTGCCTCATCCAGAATCAATACCGGTGGATCTGCTACTGCCGCACGGGCAATCGCAAGAAGCTGTCGCTGTCCCTGACTTAAGTTTGCTCCATCTCCGGTGATCACTGTGTCATACCCTTCCGGAAGTCTGCGGATAAATCCATCTGCATTTGCCAGCTTTGCTGCTGCAATGATTTCTTCATCTGTTGCATCTAGCTTCCCAAAACGAATATTATCTTTCACTGTACCAGTAAACAAATGTGTATCCTGCAATACGATTCCAAGAGAATGTCGAAGATCTGCTTTCTTGATCTTGTTAATATTAATTCCGTCATAGCGGATCTTACCATCCTGAATATCGTAAAAACGATTGATCAGATTTGTAATTGTCGTCTTACCGGCTCCTGTTGAACCTACGAAAGCAATCTTCTGCCCCGGTTCTGCATATAGCTTCACATCATGAAGGACGATTTTGTCATCATTGTATCCGAAATCCACTCCGTCAAATACAACATTTCCTTTTAACTCAACATAATCAACAGAACCATCTGCCTGGTGTGTATGTTTCCATGCCCAGCGGCCAGTACGTTTCTCACTTTCTGTCAGTTTTCCATTCTCTTCTTTTGCATTAACTAATGTAACATAACCTTCATCCACTTCCACTTTTTCATCCAGAAGTGTAAAGATACGCTCCGCACCTGCGAGTGCCATAACAATCGCATTCAGCTGCTGGCTCACCTGGTTGATCGGCATACTGAAGCTTTTATTAAATGTAAGGAAACTTGCCAGACCGCCCAATGTAAATCCACCGACATGGTTAAGAGCAAGTGCACCTCCAACGATCGCACACATTACATAACTGATATTTCCAATCTGCGCATTCATAGGGCCGAGGAAGTTCGCATAAGTATTTGCACGGTCTGCGCTTACAAACAGATCCTCATTCAACTTTTTGAATTCTGTCTTACTTTCTTCTTCATGACAGAATACCTTCACAACCTTCTGGCCGTTCATCATTTCTTCAATATATCCGTTGACCTTACCCAGATTCTTCTGCTGCTCAAGGAAATATTTTCCACTCTGTCCGGCAGCTTTCTTTGTTCCCCAGATCATGATCGCAACCATAACCATCGTCACTGCTGTCAGTGGAATATTCAAGATCAGCATACTGATAAATACACTGACAATTGTAAATCCACTGTTGATAATCTGCGGAATACTCTGGCTTACCATCTGCCTGAGTGTATCAATGTCATTCGTGTAGATTGACATAATATCGCCATGCGCATGTATATCGAAATATTTAATCGGAAGTTTCTCCATGTGACTGAACAGATCATTCCTCATGTTCATCATCATTCCCTGTGTCACATTGATCATAATTCGGTTGTAAGCATAAGTTGCCACGATTCCGACTCCATAAAAACAAGCAACTTTTCCGATTGCATGTGCAAGCGGTGTAAAGTTCGGTGTATCACTGGACAATAAGAACGGTGTAATGTATTTATCAATCAAATCTCTTGTGAACATTGTTCCCTGAACATTTGCAATAACTCCTACAAAAATAAGGATGAATACTATAATGCAATGAAATTTATAATCCCGGAAAATATAATCCATCAGACGTTTCAGTAATTTTCCAGGATTTTCCACTCTATTCTTTGGTTTTCCCATTGGTCCGCGCATTATGCTTCACCTCCATTTTCATCAAAATCTCCGCCTCCCTGTGTCTGAGACTCATATACCTCGCGATAAATCTCATCTGACGCAAGCAGTTCATCATGTGTTCCGAATCCATGAATCTTTCCTTCATCCATCACAATAATACGGTCTGCATCCTGAACACTGGATACACGCTGTGCAATGATCAGCTTTGTTGTATCTGGAATTTCTTCACGGAATGCACGTCGGATCTTCGCATCTGTTGCAGTATCAACAGCACTTGTACTGTCATCAAGAATCAGGATCTTCGGCTTCTTTAGCAATGCTCTTGCAATACAGAGTCTCTGCTTCTGACCACCGGACACATTGTTTCCGCCCTGTTCAATATGCGTATTATATTTATCCGGGAAGCGCTCGATAAATTCATCTGCACAGGCCAGTTTACATGCCTGGATACACTCTTCATCTGTCGCTTCTTTGTCTCCCCAACGGAGATTGTCTAAAATACTTCCTGTAAATAAGACATTTTTCTGAAGCACTACAGACACCTGATTACGGAGCACCTCAAGATCATATTCTTTTACATTTTTTCCACCAACCAGAATTTCTCCGTCCGTCACATCATACAGACGACTGATCAGATTGACCAGACTTGTCTTTGCACTTCCGGTTCCTCCGATAATTCCAATCGTTTCTCCGGAACGAATCTCCAGATTGATGTCTTTGAGAACCTTCTCTGCACTGTCTTTCTTATAAGAAAAGTCTACATTTTTAAATGTAATGCTTCCGTCTGTGACTTCATATACCGGATGTTCCGGATTGTGGATATCTGTTTTCTCATCCAATACTTCTGCAATACGACGCATACTTGCCATACTCATAGAGATCATAACAAAAACCATCGAAAGCATCATAAGACTCATAAGAATATTCATACAATAAGCAAGAAGACTCATCAGTTCTCCGGTTGTAAGAGCATCCACAACAATCATCTTCGCACCAAACCAGCTGATCAAAATAATACAGGTGTAAACTGTAAACATCATGATCGGTGCATTCCAGATAACATTCTTCTCTGCTTTTACAAAAATATCATAAATATTCTTACTTGCGCTTTTGAATTTACTTGTCTCTTCCTCTTCTCTTACATATGCCTTTACAACGCGGATTGCAGAAACATTTTCCTGAACAGACTCATTCAATGCGTCATATTTCGGAAATGCCTGTTGGAAATATGCAGTTGCATGACGGATAATAAAAAACAAAATAATTCCAAGAATCAAGACTGCCACAAGATAAATACTTGCCAGCCTTGCATTGATTGCAAATGCCATCACCATCGCACAGACCATACTTGCCGGTGCTCTCATCATCATACGTAACATCATCTGATACGCATTCTGCACATTTGTTACATCTGTTGTCAGACGCGTTACCAGTCCTGCTGTACTGAAATGATCAATATTTGCAAACGAATATGTCTGAATCCGATCAAACATTGCATTTCTCAAATTCTTTGCGAAACCTGTAGAAGCCTTTGCTCCATAACGTCCTCCCGCCATTCCGGCAAGCAAGCCTAAAAATGCTGCTACGATCATGATTCCACCCACTTTATAAATGTGGTGGATATCACCCGTATTAACCCCTTTATCAATGATCGATGCCATCAAAAACGGGATCAATGTCTCAAATAAAACTTCAAGAATCATGAAAATTGGTGTCGCGATCGATGCTGCCTTATACTCTTTTACTTCTTTTAATAAAGTACGAATCATGAATTCTCTCCTCTCATTTTTCTTAGATTGAGATGAACCTTATGAGTCACTCTCAAAAATGCCTGTAACTCTTCTTCGGTAATTCCTTCTTCCAGTTCTGCGTCCATTCGCTTGAAAATCTCTCCAAGCTTTTCGTGACTTTCGCGTCCTGACTCTGTCAGCATAACCTTTTTCAACCTTGCATCACTCTCAACCGAAGCACGACAGACAAGTCCTTTCTTCTCTAAAGCCTGAATGATATTCGTTACTCCCGAACGGCAGATTCCGAAATACTTCTCTATGTCTTTCTGATAAATCTCTGCATCCTGATGTTCATAGAGATAACGCAAAATCCATCCATGCATAAGGGTTACTTCATCCAACCCTTCCGCTTTTACTCTCGCCTCAAGTAATTTTGAAATGGAACGATCCATTTTATGTACCTGTGGGCCGATATGAAAATGTTCTTCACACAAAATTGTAATCCTCCTTTCTATCTTCACACGCAGGAACTGTTTGTTAATAAACTGTTTGTTAATAAACTGTTCATCAGAGAACAGTTCTCGCATAAACAAGTTTATCACATTGGTTTTTAATGTCAATAGAAAATATTGAGTTGTCTTCTATTTTTATTTTGCAAAAGAAAAGCTCACGACTGATCGTCTACAACCAGCCGTGAACTTTTTTATTCTAAGTTTCATAATATAAATCTATGTTCACATTCTATCTCTCAGCACATGATACAACTCTGCCTCTGTATAATACCGATAAGGATTTACATAAAGAAAAGTTAAGATTCCAAACGTACATGCTCCCAGCAAATTCCATCCGATAAAGGAAAGATCCAACACGAATGCATCCCATTTATTCCCCATCATTAATCGTTTGCTCTCCGCAAAAATCTCCTGTCTGCTCATCTCAGGATGATCGAGCAGAAGATACGGTACCATCGCATATTCATATCCTTTGATCACACCTGGAACAATAAATAATAGTGACCACAATACAAGATAAATTGTTTCCAAAAACATTGTCATACGAATTGTCTTATTGCAATCTCTTACCATTCGGAAAATATCTTTCACATCCTGTCTTCCGTCTCTTCCATTTTTGAAAAATTTACAACAGCCGACAGTCATTGGATTCCATAGGAAATAGGCAATAGCCAGATATACAATAAATGAAATTACAACCACAACTGCTACAGTTGCTGCAATCCCCAACATTAGAATCGGATGAAAACCTTGTATCGAAGTTTCCACCTCACTATTCTTATTCTTTAGTGCATTATAAGAATACGTAAATCCATTTCCCAAAAGAAACGTATAAATCAATGCCGCAAGAACAGAATACCAATAATTCTGTTTCAACAGGAATTTCGCTCTTCCTTTTAATTCACTTCTCGTCCACAACATAAAAAATCCCTCCTGATGTCATTCTGTTGATTGAACTAATTGCTACATAATCATTATAGCATATTTCATCTTCCAGAAATATCTCAAGAGGGATATTTTTCTTAATTTGTAACTGTTCAGAGCCAAGCAAAATTTCAAAAATAGATGTAAAATGCTTGCATTTTTAAGACTGTTTTTGAAATTTTATTTGGCGGATACGCCACACCTTCAAAATGCGTAGCATTTTGAAGGTTGGCTCTGAACAGTCACCTTAATCTTTCGATATCTACATACCTTCCGGATACTCTACTCCTTCCGGTAGTGGATCCCAGTCATTCAATCCCAATGACTGTTTATATCTGGCACGATCCAATGTCAGTATTTCCACAGGCTCATTCAGATAATCCATGAGCTCTTTGATACCTTCCCGCGTCTTATTATTTACTTCGAAAATACGCTCACATCCGGCATTCTTCATCCAAAGTCTCACCATATCAACATTTGCGTACGGTGAATCAATCTTTGTAATGATTCCGATCAATGGACGTTGGATAAAGCATCTGCTTCCGGGTCCGAACAGATTGAACGGTTCGTCCGCAGCCTGCACCATAGCGATCACGTCTGCTTCAAATGAAAAACAGGCAAGTCCAACACTGAAATGCTTAGACTCTGCATACTCTCCCGGAGAGTCGATCGTGTCATCTTCCGTATTCGTATACTGTGTCTTCACATAATGCAGTTCTTCTCCCTTAAGAGCCTGCGTCAGTGAAGTCTTCCCCGCTTCACTTCTCCCCATCAAAAATATCTTTTTCATCCTGTTACGCCTCTGTTTTCTTAACTTCTATGAACCTCGCACACTGCAAAGCCAAGTCTTTCATCAAAAAATCGAACTACATCTTCCACAGCTGTCTGCACCTGTGTCAATCCGCCAGTCAGAATCAGTGTTCCGCAGAATCTATCCATAAAACCGATCTCGACATCTGCACTCTTGAATGCTACATCTGCAGCAACTACAACTGCTTCCCACGGTGTAAAACGCAGAAGTCCGATAGACTCTCCTGTGTGATTCTCACCTTCATGAGTTCCAATATGTAATCCTAGATTCTGGTAAATAACCTCATCTGATCTGCTAATAATATGCGCCATGCAGACTTCCTTCCCCGGCACGCGCACACGAGTCATACGAAGCTTCTTTCCTTTCAGATTCTCATAGTCATCATGAAACAGACGCTCCATAAGCTCTTCTCTCGTTATACGTTCCCGTTCCATAAGCGCACTTCCTATCGTTTTGTAATATCACAGACTACATAACCAAGAGAATCTCTGAAATAATCTACAACTTCTGTCAGTGCAGAAGTTACATCAGAGATCTCTCCTGTAATGATCAATGTTCCTGTAAAGCGGTCTGCGAATCCAAGATAAACATTACCGCTTTTCACTGCAATATCAGATGCGATAACTGCTGACTCTGGTGGAGTCATATTCATAATTCCAATTGCAGAAGAACGATAATCCAGATGTGGATTCAATCCAAGTTTCTGATAAATAATCGGAGCCGGACCTCCCATTACATGTGCAAATGTAATCTCCTTACCTGCAACTGTTTCCTGTACAATTCTAATCTGTTCTCCGTGATCATTCGCCATCTGTCAGTTCCTCTCTTTCACATAGATTCTGTAATTCTCATTCATACAATCCTGTATGTTAATCCACTAACATTCTCTGTTCACAGCCAGTCTCGTTACTGTTCACACGATGTGACCAGCAACCCAGTCTCAGCCATAAACTCTCTTACTATAAATAATACTATCTGTATGTCTTTCTGTCAAGGAGATTCCAATAAATCTCAACACACTTCAATCAAGAATCAACAAAATCCAACTGTTTCATTTGTGAAAACAACAGAAACGCAAGCTTTTTATTTTTATACATAAGTAAAAAGGGAAGTTTTTCACCTGCAATACACCAGCTCACTTCATGTAATTTCTGCAAATGAAAAACTTCCCTTTATTTTAACTATTAACTTCTAGCAATTCACACTTCTTCCGCAATCTCTCTTGCTACGAATACACCACTTGCTGATGCGTGGGACAACGAATGTGTCACTCCACTTCCGTCTCCGATCACATACAGACCCTTGTGTTTTGTTTCAAGATGTTCATCCAGTTTCACTTCCATATTGTAGAACTTAACTTCTACACCGTAGAGCAGTGTATCATCATTTGCTGTTCCAGGTGCGATCTTATCCAAAGCGTAGATCATCTCAATGATTCCATCAAGAATACGTTTCGGCAATACAAGACTTAAGTCTCCCGGTTCTGCGGAAAGTGTCGGTGTCAGAAAACTCTCTGCAATACGTGCCGGTGTACTTCTTCTTCCTCGAATCAGATCACCAAAACGCTGTACAAGAACACCACCGCCAAGCATATTAGACAGGCGCGCAATACTTTCACCATATCCGTTACTGTCTTTGAACGGCTCTGAGAAATGTTTCTCCACAAGAAGCGCAAAGTTTGTATTCTCTGTCTGCTTTGCCGGATCTTCATAGCTATGTCCGTTTACTGTAACGATTCCGTTTGTATTCTCATTTACAACGATTCCATTCGGATTCATACAGAATGTTCTGACTTTATCTTCAAACTTCTCTGTTCTGTAGACAATCTTGCTTTCATACAGTTCATCTGTAAGATGTGAGAAAATAACTGCCGGAAGTTCCACACGGACTCCGATATCTACACGGTTGGATTTTGTTGTGATGTCAAGATTCTCACACACTTTCTCCATCCATTTACTTCCGCTTCTTCCTACAGAAACGATACATTTCTTACATTCATCTACGCCATCTTTTGTAATCACACGATATCCGCCGTCAACCGCTTCCACATCATCTACATGACAGTTAAAACGGAACTCTACAGTATCTTTCAGCTTTGCATAGAGATTCTCAAGAACAACATAATTGATATCTGTTCCAAGATGACGAACAGATGCATCCAAAAGATTCAACTTATTCTGCATACAGAGTTTCTTAATATGTGTTCCTGATGTGGAATACATTTTTGTACCCTCACCACCGAATTTCACATTGATCTCATCTACGTAATTCATCAGATCGATTGCTGTCTCTTTACCGATATACTCATACAATGTTCCACCAAAATTATTTGTGATATTGTATTTTCCATCTGAAAATGCTCCTGCTCCACCGAATCCACTCATAATCGCGCATGTCTTGCAGTTCACGCAGCTCTTAATCTTCTTTCCATCGATCGGGCATTTTCTCTTCTCCAGTGGATTGCCGGCTTCAAATACCGCCACCTTCAATTCCGGTGCTTTCTCTGCCAGCTCATAAGCTGCAAAGATTCCCCCAGGTCCTGCACCGATAATAATTACATCATAATTGCTCATATATTTTTCTCCTTTCAATTACTTTCTTTCCATCTTTTAGTTACATTACTCTTCATCTCTTAATTTCAGAATTCCGATAATAAGAATCTTCATATCATCAAAAATATAATCAAATGCACCTGCCTGACACATGTTTATAAGGACCATTCCAACAGGAACGGCAAGTATCATCCAGATCACACCACCAATTCGATATCCAATATAAATTAAAAGTAATGTAACCAGTGGATTCAGACCAACACTGTCTCCGACAAGCTTCGGCTGGATCAGCTGTCTGACGATTTGCGTAATTGCATAAATCACAACAAGCATAATCGCACGTTTATAATCTCCCATAAAGACTGCATATATAGCCCATGGAATCATCGCAGTTCCTGTTCCAAAAAATGGTAGAAAATCTAGAAATGCGATCAAAAATGCAGACAATACAAAGTAATGGACTCTCAAAAATCCAAGTCCTACAGCCAAAATCAAAAATACAATTCCCATGATCTTAAACTGTGCCTTGAAATATCCACCAACCGCATATTTCAGGTTATCTATCACCATAATCATTCGTTCAGTTACTGACTTTGGCGCAATCTGTTTGACCCATGTCACAACTTCTTCTCGCTCTGAGATAAAGAAATAAGAAGACATAACCGCAACGATTGTTGATACCAGATAACTCGGCACACGCTTTGCGATATTTCCTGCGGCACTTACCGTTGGCTCACTGATTTTCGACATCAGATTTCCCATCGTGTCATCCAGATTCGCAACAGTTGTCGTCCATCCATTCTGGATTCCATCCGGCAGTTTGCTAAAAATTCCGGACATAGAAATTCCAATTTGATGGAGTCCTTTTTCGAGCTGCACATACATTTCCGGAAAGTCTTTGATCAGACTGCTGACTTCTGAAACCAGCCAACTGAAAGCAAAGTAACCCAGCGTCCCCATCAACGCCAGGACTCCGATAATAATCAATGCGGAGCCTAATTTTTTTCTGATCTTCAAACGTTTTTCTAACCAGTTAACAACCGGTGTGGCGATGGATGCAATGATCCATCCAACCACAAACGGCATGAGAAATCCAAGTAATTTCCATCCGATCAATACAAATCCAACTGTTGCTACTATGCTGAAAAGTAAGCTTACGGCAACTTGCCAGTATGGACGCTTATTCGTCATCCTCTGCCCCCTCGTCATTTCCATATCCGAGATATTCTGTCTCAATCAATTCCCAAATCTCATCTCTTCCCTGTTTTGTCTGGGATGAGAATGGAATTACTTTTGTTCCAGGAACAAGCTGCAGACCTGTCTTCAGCATTTTAATATGCTTCTGTACCTGACTGCGTTTAATCTTATCAAGCTTTGTTGCGATAATGATCGGCTGATATCCCTGATCCAGGATCCACTGATACATCATTTTATCATTCGCAGATGGATCATGACGGATATCGATCAAAAGGAATACTGCCTTAAGCTGTTTTGACGTATGCAGATAACGCTCGATCAGTTTTCCCCACTGAATCTTTTCCTGCTCAGAAACCTTTGCGTATCCATACCCTGGGAGATCGACCAGATACATTTCCTCATTAATCGTATAGAAATTGATTGTCTGTGTCTTTCCCGGTGTTGCTGAAATTCTTGCATAAGACTTGCGGTTCATCAGTGCATTAATCAGTGATGATTTTCCTACATTTGATTTTCCCGCAAATGCGATCTCAGGCTTATCGTTTTCCGGAAGAACGCTTGTGATTCCACAAACTGTTTCCAGATTTATATTTTTAATGACCATGTCGTTTACTCCTCCTTTCATTCTATTTTATTGCAATCTGCTGTCAGAAGCAATCTTTTTATCTAGTCAGTGCTTTCTTTAAGACTTCTTCCATTGTCTCAACCGGAATGATTTCCAATCCTTTTGTAATTTCAGAAGAAAGTTCTTCCACATCTGCTGTGTTCTCTTTTGGAATAAGCACAGTCTGTATTCCAGCATTTTTAGCAGCAAGAAGCTTTTCTTTCAATCCTCCAATTGGAAGCACACGACCTCTCAAGGTGATTTCTCCTGTCATTGCGAGATCTGCGCGAACTTTCTTGCCTGTCACAGCAGAAAGCATTGCTGTTGCCATTGTGATTCCGGCTGATGGTCCGTCTTTCGGAACTGCACCTTCCGGAATGTGCACATGAATATCATGCTTCTCGAAGAAATCTTCTGCGATTGCATATTTTTTGCTTACAGATCGAATATAACTGATTCCGGCACGGGCAGACTCTTTCATTACATCTCCGAGCTGTCCTGTCAGCATGATTTCTCCCTTACCCGGCATTACATTCACCTCAATCTGAAGCGTATCTCCTCCGACACTTGTCCATGCAAGTCCACGTACGATACCGACCTCCGGTGCTGCATTTGCCATCTGATAAGAATATTTCTCTTTTCCAAGGAATTTATGAAGATTTCTATCTGTCACAGTAATCTTCTCTTTCTCGGTTGTAAGAAGCTCTTTCGCCGCCTTACGGCAAATATTTCCGATTTCACGTTCTAACTGACGAACACCTGCTTCTTTCGTATAATTATGTGCGATCTTCCAAATTGCTTTCTTGCTAAAGCTGAGCTGTTCGGCTGTAATCCCATGCTTTTCCAGCTGCTTTGGAATCAGATGTTCTATTGCAATATGAAGTTTCTCGTTTTCTGTATAACTTGAGATCTCGATGATCTCCATTCTGTCCAGGAGTGGTCTTGGAATCGTCTGTAAGGTATTCGCTGTTGTGATAAATGTAACCTCTGACAGATCGAGCGGCACTTCCAGATAATGGTCACGGAACTTGCTGTTCTGCTCACTGTCCAGTACTTCAAGAAGTGCAGAGAACGTATCCCCTTTATAGTCTGTACTTACTTTGTCAATCTCATCCAGAAGGAGTACCGGATTCTTCACACCTGCTGTACGGATTCCATTTGCAATTCTTCCAGGCATTGCCCCTACATAAGTCTTGCGGTGACCGCGAATCTCAGCTTCGTCACGTACTCCTCCTAAAGAAATGCGCACAAACGGTTTCTTAAGAGAACGAGCCAGGGACTTGGCAATAGAAGTTTTACCTGTTCCCGGAGGTCCCACCAGACAAAGGATCGGACTTTCCCCCTTCTGTGTCAGTGTTCTGACAGCCAGGAATTCCAGGATTCTTTCTTTCACCTGTTCCAATCCATAATGATCTGCCTCTAAAACTTCTTTCGCATAGTTAATATCTGTATTATCTTCGGCACGTTTATTCCACGGCATCTCCAGGATTGTCTCAATATAAGTACGGATTACTCCATTTTCTGCCTGAGAACCGATTGTATTCTTAAACCGTCCAATTTCTTTATGAAGCTTTTCTTTTACTTCTTCCGGTGCATCTAATTTGCTACATGCTTCTTCGAACTCATCTGCATCTGAAAATGTAGTATCTTCACCTAATTCCTCGCGAATCACCTTCAGCTGTTCTCTTAAAAGATATTCTTTTTGATGCTTATCTACTTTATTTTTTACTTTCCTTTGGAGTTCTTCTTTGATCTCCATGATCTGCATCTCATTCACAAGCTTCAATGATAATTTCTCATATCTACTCCAGAAATCCAGTTCTTCCAGAAGTTCCTGCTGATCCTTGTACTTCAATGGAATATTCGCAGCCACTTCATTTACCAGACGTTTTAAATCAGTAATATCAAGAATTTCTGCAACAGATTCTTTGGAAATCTTTCCATTCTTTGCTGCATATTCTGTAATAATTTCCTTCAATCCGCGCATCATTGCTTCCGCATTCAGATCATCCGGAATCGTGATCTCCTGTTCTTCCAGAACTTCTACTTCTGCACGAAGATAAGGATCTGTCTCTTCAATTTTCTTAAGAACCGCACGGTTCTTTCCTTCCACGAGAACCCTTACAACTTTCTTTGACAGCTTGATCAGCTGCTTCACAGATGCAACTGTTCCAATCTCATAGACATCGTCCTGTCCGGGGTTCTCTGTCTCTATTGATTTCTGGGCAACCAGAAATATCTCCTGCTCTTCAACCATTGCCTGTTGAATTGCAGCGATGGAGCGTTCTCTGCTCACATCAAAATGAACGATCATCTCCGGCATGATTGTTAATCCTCTTAAGGCAACCATAGGGAGACTTCTTGTCTCGTTGTCCAATTCAATTCCTCCTCGTTAGAAAAGGCGGGTAGGATGGATATCCCATCACTCCCGCCTCGTTTTATACTCCGCAACTGTTTGCAGGATTCCTGTATCCAGTTACTATTTGCTCTCAGATGTCAGGAATGATTTTCTATCCTCACCATCACGAGTATACTTCGGTTCTTCCAATCCAAGAACCGCTTCCTTCGTAATGCGACATTCCTTGATTGTCTTATCTGACGGTACTGTAAACATCGTATCCATCATGATATTCTCCATGATCGCACGGAGACCTCTCGCACCTGTCTTACGCTTCAATGTTGTCTCTGCTATTTCTAACAGAGCATCTTTATCAAATTCAAGCTTCACGCCATCCAGCTCCAAAAGTTTCTGATACTGTTTTACGATCGCACTTTTTGGCTCTGTAAGAATGCGGATCAATGCATCCTTATCCAGAAGATCCAATGATACTGTCACCGGAAGTCTTCCGACCAACTCAGGGATCAGACCAAACTTTACAAGATCCTGCGGAAGTGCTTCCTGAAGAAGTACATCCATATCGTACTCATGTTTTGATGCGATCTCTGCATTGAATCCGATTGATTTTCTATCGATTCTTGTCTCAATGATCTTATCAATTCCTTCAAAAGCACCACCACAGATAAACAAGATGTTCGTTGTATCAATCTGGATCAACTCCTGATGTGGATGCTTTCTTCCGCCCTGCGGTGGAACAGACGCAACTGTTCCTTCGATGATTTTCAGAAGTGCCTGCTGAACACCTTCTCCGGAAACATCTCGTGTGATGGATGGATTTTCTGATTTTCTTGTGATCTTATCAATCTCATCAATGTAAATGATTCCGTGTTCTGCACGCTCGATGTCTCCGTCTGCTGCCTGAATCACCTTAAGGAGAATATTTTCAACGTCCTCTCCTACATATCCTGCCTCTGTCAGTGCTGTAGCGTCTGCGATTGCAAATGGAACATTCAGGACTTTCGCAAGTGTCTGTGCCAAAAGTGTCTTACCACATCCTGTTGGTCCAAGCATCAGGATATTACTCTTCTGAAGTTCTACTCCAAGATCCTGTTCTGCCAGAATTCTCTTATAATGATTGTAAACTGCAACAGAAAGAACTTTCTTCGCCTCATCCTGTCCAATCACATATTCGTCCAGAAAAGCTTTCATCTCTTCCGGTGTCAGGAGATTAATATCGTCAAGTGCAGCTCTGTCATTAAAATCTAATTCTTCCTCAATAATCTCGGTACAAATAGCAACACAGTCATCACAGATATAGGTTCCGTTCGGTCCTGCGATCATCTTACGAACCTGGGACTGTGTCTTATTACAAAACGAGCATCTTACGATATCCTCAGTCTTTTTTCCTGCCATATTCTGTCACCTCAATAACCAATTAATGGTTTACTATTACTTCGTCGATCAGACCGTACTCTTTCGCCTCTTCTGCAGACATGAAATTGTCACGCTCTGTATCCTGCTGGATCACTTCCAGCGGCTTTCCTGTATTTGCTGCCAGGATCTCATTCAATTTCTTCTTTGTACGAAGAATATGTTCTGCTGCAATCTGAATCTCTGTTGCCTGTCCCTGTGCACCACCGGATGGCTGATGAATCATGATTTCAGCGTTCGGAAGGGCAAATCTCTTTCCTTTCTTTCCACCGGAAAGCAGGAATGCGCCCATGCTGGCTGCCATACCGATACATACTGTTGAAACATCACACTTGATGTACTGCATTGTATCGTAGATTGCCAGACCTGCTGTTACAGATCCTCCCGGGCTGTTAATATACAGCTGGATATCCTTATCCGGATCGTCTGCCTCCAAGAACAGAAGCTGTGCAACGATCACGCTTGCTGACACATCATTTACTTCTTCTCCGAGGAAAATGATACGCTCCTTTAAAAGTCTTGAATAAATATCATAGGAACGCTCTCCGCGGCTTGTCTGCTCAATGACATAAGGTACTAAACTCATATGCTATCCTTCCTTTTCTATATGATTGTCGCTAAAGAGAAAAGGCACACCTGATATACAGGCGCACCCTCTCAAGAAATTCAATAAATGATTAGCCTTCTACAGATGCATCAACGATCAGAGTAACTGCATCCTGTACTGCAATATCCTCTTTCATCTGCTTCTTCTCGTTCTCACCCATGAACTCTTTCAGCTTCTCAACTTCCATCTTGTAAGACTCAGCCATCTTAGCTAACTCTTCATCAAGACGCTCATCAGATACTTCAATATTCTCTGCTGCTACGATTGCTTCAAGAACAAGTCTTGTTCTGATTCTCTTCTCAGCCTGTGGCTTAAGCTCTTCCATCATCTTCTCTTCTGAGAGACCTGTGAACTGGAAGTACTGCTCTACGCTGAGTCCCTGCTGCATAATGCGGCGTGCAAAATCATCAGCCATCTGCTTAGCCTGAAGGTCAACCATTGGTTCTGGAAGATCGATCTCTGCATTAGCAACTGCCTGCTCTACAGCCTGATCTTCTTTCTTAGCCTTTCCTTCGTTCTCTTTGCGCTCTTTGATCTGAGCCTTTACTTCTGCTCTGTAAGCATCAAGTGTCTCAGCCTTCTCGGAAACGTCAGATGCGAACTCATCATCTACTTCCGGAAGCTCTTTTGCTCTGATTGCGTGTACTGTGCATTTGAATACAGCTTCTTTTCCTTTCAGATCTTCTGAATGATAATCTTCTGGGAATGTAACCTTAACTTCTACTTCTTTGTCGATCTCAGCTCCGATCAGCTGCTCCTCGAATCCCGGAATGAAAGAACCAGATCCGATTGTAAGTGGATAGTTCTCACCTTTTCCACCTTCGAATGCAACACCATCAACAAATCCTTCAAAATCAAGTGTAACATCATCTTTATCTGCTACAGCTCTGTCTGTAACCTCAACGATTCTTGCATGCTGCTCACGAACCTTCTCGATCTCCTCGTCAACTTCCTTCTGTGTTACTCTTGTAGAGTATTTGTCAACTTTAAGTCCTTTGTACTCTCCAAGTTTAACTTCCGGTTTAACTGCAACTTCTGCTGTGAAGATGAATGGTTTTCCCTTCTCAAGCTGAACGATATCAATTGTCGGCTGGGAAGCAATCTCAAGTTCACTCTCATCATATGCTTTTGCATATGCCTCAGAGATCATGCGGTTTGCTGCCTCATCATAAAATACTTCCGGTCCGTACATCTTCTCGATCATCTGACGCGGAACTTTTCCTTTACGGAATCCTGGAAGACTGATTTTGCTGCGCTCTTTTAAGTAAGCTGCCTGCAGTGCCTTCTCTACTTCTTCAGCTGAAACTTCGATTGTCAGCTTTGCCATATTATGCTCTAATTTTTCTACCTGTAAACTCATTTTCTTCCTCCTTGTTTATAAGCAAATTCTTTACTTATCGAACGAATTAATTTCTTAAAAGTATACATTCGCAGTCATTGAAACAGTATAGCATATAAAGTCTCATATTTCCAGTGTTTTTTCCACTTTCCTATATCTTTTACATGTTTTTTCACATTTTTCTGACTACTTTTTCTAATTTTATTCCTCATATACAATAGATTCTGCTATTTCAGAAGCTTTTTCATTGCCAAAAAGCTGACGGATCAGTTCCAGTGCGAATGGTATCGCTGTTCCCACACCACGGCTTGTTGTGATATTTCCATCTGTGACAAAGGAACAGAACTTTGCTTCTTTACAATTCAGCTGTTCTTCCATCCCCGGATAACAGCATGCTGCTTTCTCTTTCAACAATCCAAGTGCTCCGAATACAGTCGGAGCTGCACAGATTGCTGCGATTCTCTTTCCCTTTTCATTGAACTTGCAAAGTAAGTCTGCCAGACCTTTATGCTCTTTTAGATGCAGTGTTCCCGGCATACCTCCCGGAAGTACAAGAAGTTCTGCGTCATCAAAAAATGCTTTCTCAAACAATTCATCCGCTTCCACCTGTATTCCATGTGCTCCGTCAATCTGCAGTTTTCCCATAACAGAAACTGTCTCTACAACCGCTCCTGCTCTTCTTAACAGATCCACTACAGTTAAACCTTCTACTTCTTCAAAACCGTCTGCTAAAAATACAACTACTTTCTTCATCCAATACTTCCTCGCTTTCCGATGATATCTCAACAATGATTTCATTTTACTGCGTGGATAAGTCGTTCGTCAAGTCAAGATAGTACTCATCTCACCATTGCCTTTTTGTATTTCACGTATTATGATGTAAGTGTCAAAAGTATAAATTGCGTTTGTGCTCGCACAAATAAGCAATTTATACTTATTGACACGCCGAACACCGAAAACGGAATAAAATGGTGTGAACACGCCATTTTATGGGAGTTTGAGGTGTTCGAGGATTGCGGGAATTGCATAGCAATGGAGCAATCCGGTTACATCAGTGAGTGGCAAAATTTACTTTTGACACTCACTTCATATTATTATAGTATAACTAATCAACACCCGGAGGAATATTTAGTTATGGAAATAGAACGCAAATTTTTAATACAAACACTTGAGGAGCTTCCATTTTCTCCTTTCAATCATCCGCACAAAGAACTGGAACAAGGCTACTTGTGTACTACTCCTGTCGTAAGGATACGCAGAGAGGATGACGATTATGTTCTCACCTACAAATCCAAAGGGCTTATGGCCCGTGAAGAATATAACCTTCCTCTTACCAAAGAAAGTTATGAGCATCTAAAAGAAAAAGTCGACGGACGCATCATTCATAAAACACGCTATGTCATTCCTATGAGTTGTGTCTGCCCGGAAAACGCAGACTTCTGTTCCACTCCGCTTTTTCTTGAATTAGATATCTTCCATGATGACCTTGCCCCACTGATTCTCGCCGAAATTGAATTTCCGGACGAAGAAACAGCTAACACCTATCCCGCACCTCAATGGCTGGGAGAGGACGTTACCTTTAGTTCTGCGTACCATAACAGTACACTGAGCCGTATGTAACACAAGAGCCAGGACAGTTACCATGTGTGGTACCTGCTCTGGCTCTTTCTATTATACTTTCAGAATCCAATGAAGCAAATACAAATTAATCTGCCATACGGATCATCTTCACAACTTCCGGCATCTCTTCTGCCTTCTGTGCATACTCCGCCTCGGTCATCTCGCCTGTGATAACAGCGAATTCTCCCTCGACATCATCTGCTTTGACAAATTCAACTTGTCCGAACACTTCGTCCACACGGGATTTGAGTACAGATTCTTCTCCATGAATTCTGACGAAGAATCTTCTCTTCGCATCCGCATTCGGAACAAGTTCGAGTGTGTTACTCTCCCATCTTGTTACAACAGTTCTGTGAAGGTGCTTTGCAGCATCTACAACATCTGCAACTACAGCACTTGCTGTCGGAAGCTTACCCGCTCCACTTCCGTAGAACATTGCATCACCAAGCATATTTCCACGAACAAAAATTGCATTAAATACATCATTCACATTACACAGCGGATGATTCTTGGAAAGAAGCATCGGTGCAACAATTGCAGAGAAAGATTCCCCTTCTCTTTTACTGGATGCAAGCAGCTTGATTGCCATATCCATCGTCTTGGCATACTTCATATCTTCTGTTGTGATCTTTGTGATTCCTTCTGTATGGATTGTCTCAAAATCCACATGTTGTCCTGCGATCAGAGATGTCAGAATCGCAATCTTTCTACACGCATCATGTCCCTCGACATCTGCTTCCGGATTACGCTCCGCGTATCCTTTCTCCTGCGCCTCTTTAAGCACCTCATCATAATCAGCACTCTCAAGGAACATCTTTGTCAGCATATAGTTTGTTGTTCCATTCAGAATTCCTGTCACTTCATCAATTCTGTCTGCTGTCAGAGAGGAATTCAGTGCACGAATGATTGGGATACCCCCACCAACACTTGCTTCAAACATAAAATTGATACTTCTGTCACGAGCAATCTCAAGAAGTTCTGCTCCATGTTTTGCTACCAGAGCTTTGTTGGATGTAGCAACGTTCTTACCTGCTTCCAGACAACGTTTTACAAATGTATAAGCAGGCTCTACACCTCCCATTGTCTCAACAACAATGTCTACTTCTGCATCATTTACGATTGTCTCGAAATCATGTGTCAGAATCTCTTCTACCGGATCACCCGGAAAATCTCTGAGATCCAGAACGTATTTTACATTTATCACATCCTGAGCTCTTTCATTGATGAGTTCACCATTGGTTCTGAGGACCTCTACAACTCCTGATCCTACTGTACCGTATCCCATTACTGCTACATTTATCATTCTGCTTTCTTTCCTTTCTGTGCTTCTGCATCCATGCTCAAATATGCATTAATAAAAGGATCAATATTTCCATCCATTACTGCACCTACATTGCTGATTTCTGCGTTTGTTCTATGATCCTTGACAAGTGTATATGGCTGCATGACATAAGAACGGATCTGATTTCCGAAATTAATATCTCTAACCTCTCCGCGGATGTCTGACATCTTCTCTGCCTGTTCCTGCTGTTTGAGTACATACAGTTTTGATTTCAACATCTGCATTGCCTTATCTTTATTCATGTGCTGGGAACGTTCATTCTGACACTGAACCACAATTCCTGTCGGAAGATGTGTGATTCGGATTGCAGATGACGTCTTATTGATATGCTGTCCGCCGGCACCACTGGAACGATAAGTATCGACACGGATATCATCGTCATTGATCTCGATATCGATATCTTCTTCAATATCCGGAATTACATCACAGGATGCAAATGACGTCTGTCGCTTTCCATTTGCATTAAATGGAGAAATACGTACCAGACGATGTACACCTTTCTCGGATCGGAGATAACCATAAGCATTTTCTCCCTTGACCTCAAAAGTAACTCCCTTGATACCTGCTACATCTCCTTCCAGATAGTCCAGCACCTCGACTTCATATCCTCTCTTTTCAGCCCAGCGGCTGTACATACGATAGAGCATGCTTGTCCAGTCCATTGCCTCTGTACCGCCTGCACCTGCGTGAAGTGTCACGATTGCATTATCTGCATCATACGGTCCGATCAGAAGTGTGCTGATTCGCAGTTTCTCAAAGACTTCCTCAAATGTTCCAAGTTCCTCTTCAATCTCTTCTGCGGCTTCCTGCTCCTCGTCTTCTCCTGCACTCATTTCAATCAGAAGAAGCATGTCTTCATAATCTGTAAATAATTTTTCAATCTCTTTCACAGAATCCTGAAGACCTTTCAATTCTTTCATTACATGCTGGGAAGTCTCCGGATCATCCCAAAATCCGGACTCCTCCAGTCTCTTTTCTAATTCTTCGATCCTAAGCTTCTTTGAAGCGAGGTCAAAGTGAATCCCTCAAATCTTTCAGCGGTTCTTCATATGCAGTCAGTCTTGACTTCAGTTCATCCAGTAAAACCACCTTAATCACCTCTTTCATATATATACTTTAAATTATTGTAACTGTTCAGCTTATTTGATTTTTCTTCCACAGCACTGTTTGTACTTCTTTCCACTTCCGCACGGGCATGGATCGTTTGGATAAATCTTCTTCTCCTCACGCTTTTTCGGTGCACGGACTGCGCTGTCATCTTTGTTTGTTCCGGTTACCTTTGCAACCTCTTCTCTCTCCACTTTCTGCTCAACCTTAATGTGGAATAATGTACGGATCGTGTTTTCAGCGATTGCATTTGTCATTTCACCGAACATCTCATATCCTGTCATCTTGTACTCTACCAGTGGATCTCTCTGCCCATAAGCCTGAAGACCGATTCCCTGACGCAGCTGATCCATATCATCGATATGATCCATCCATCTTGCATCAATCACTTTCAGAAGTACAACACGCTCAACCTCACGGAGCTGCTCTGCCTCCGGGAACTCTGCTTCTTTGTTCTCATAAGCCTTCACTCCACGTTCTTTCAGAAGATGCTTTAACTCCTTCTGACTCATACTCTGGCATTCCTTCTCAGATGGGAGTTGAAGCTGTGGAATCACATTGTGAAGATTCACATCCAATCCTTTGATATCCCACTCTTCCGGATCTGCCTCTGTAGAAGCGAAACGATCTGTCATATTTTCCACATATTCTGTAATCATGCTGTAGATTGTATCACGCATGCTTTCTCCATCAAGAACACGGCGTCTCTCTTCGTAAATAATCTCTCTCTGCTCGTTCATTACCTGATCGTACTCCAACAGATTCTTACGAATACCAAAGTTATTGCTCTCAATCTTCTTCTGTGCTTTCTCAATTGCACTTGAAAGCATCTTATGTTCAATCTGCTCACCGTCTTCTACACCAAGTGTATTGAAGATTCCCATCAGTCTTTCTGAACCGAACAGTCGCATCAGATCATCTTCCAGAGAAATGTAGAATCTGGACTCTCCTGGATCTCCCTGACGTCCAGAACGTCCACGCAGCTGATTGTCAATACGACGGGATTCATGTCTCTCTGTACCGATAATTTTCAGGCCGCCTGCCGCACGCGCATCATCATCCAGCTTGATATCAGTACCACGGCCAGCCATATTGGTTGCGATCGTTACCGCTCCATGAAGTCCGGCATCAGCTACGATTGCAGCCTCCTGCTCATGATATTTTGCATTCAGTACATTATGCTTGATTCCCTCTTTCTTCAGCATCTTACTGAGAAGTTCGGATACTTCAATTGTAATTGTACCTACCAGCACCGGCTGTCCTGTTGCATGCGCTTCTTTAACAGCTTCTACAACTGCTTCGTATTTTTCTTTCTTTGTCTTATAAACAGCATCCTCAAGATCCACTCTCTGTACCGGCCTGTTTGTCGGAATTTCAACAACGTCCATTCCATAAATATCACGGAACTCTTTCTCCTCTGTGATCGCAGTACCTGTCATAC